>Ga0256406_1000036_pt1 | contig 222507 bp, 201 predicted proteins | sample RumenRJG_03DNA_FD_185986 | JGI IMG/M metagenome (GOLD analysis project Ga0256406, IMG submission 185986) | Bovine rumen microbial communities from Lethbridge, Alberta, Canada - RJG_03 | ecosystem: Host-associated > Mammals > Digestive system > Stomach > Rumen | place: Canada: Alberta... | reverse complement strand
TAGCCGTGGAAATGGAAAGGAATCAATGAACTTAAAAGATTTAAAGTTCTTAGACAGAGTATTTGATGTATCTGTTTAAGAACAATATTTTAGCCATATTTGTTACAAAAATGCTTGACCACAACAGGAGAAACCAATCCAGAATGTACTGGTCTTTCCGACGTATATGGGGCTACCTGCTCATGCTATGAGCGAGTTTATAAACGCTAGACCGCTGCTTTGGGCATTTATTATAGGCCTATTTCCGGGAGTGTTTGAGGAGACAGGGCGTCTTGTAGCATATAAGACAGTACTCAGGAACAGGAAAAACAAAGAAACTTCCATTTCGTATGGCATAGGGCATGGTGGCTTTGAAGTGATGTTCATATTGGGCGTTACATATGCTACCTATGTAGTGTATGCGGTAATGATCAATTCAGGGACATTTGGGACTATCGTAGATCAGGTTATGGAACAGGCTCCGGATCAGGTGGGCGCTTTAATTACTGTGGCAAATCAGATTGCTGCATTTTCTGCCGGGGACCTTGCTGTAGGGATTATTGAGAGAATCTTTGCGGCACTGTTCCACATAGGAGCTTCGATAATTGTATTTTATGCCTGTAAAAATGGGAGAAGAATATGGCTGTTTCTGCTATCAATCCTGCTGCATACATTGATGGATTTTATTGCCGGACTAACTGTGGCGGGAGTATGGAATCCACCAGCATGGATGCTTGAAGGGATCGTTGGCGTAATCGGTGTTCTAACATTCTGCGGTGCACTATTTCTTCTCTATAATAAGGATGTAGCTGAGATAATGGAGGAATGAGCATGGATTATATCAGGGTAACAAAGGATAATTTGGAAAAGGAACACATCTGCTGCGCCATTTCCAATAATAAAGATGTACAGGTATCTTCAAAGAAAGCCTGGCTTGCGGACAGATTTGATGAGGGACTTGTCTTTCTTAAAAGCGCCGAGCGTGGTAAGTGCTTCATTGAATATATTCCTGCAGAATATGCATGGATTCCGATTGAGGCAGATGGATACATGTATATTGACTGCATGTGGGTGTCTGGGGCTTTCAAGGGGCATGGATATTCAACGGATTTGCTTAATGCCTGCATAGAGGAAAGCAAGGAAAAGGGGAAGAAGGGACTCTGTATTCTGTGTGCCGAGAAGAAAAAAACGTTCCTGGCTGATCCGAAATTTCTGGAGCACAATGGGTTCGTTGTCTCTGATGAGGCAGATAATGGTATTCAGCTATGGTATTTTCCATTTGATAAGGGGGCAGATGCTCCGAGATTTAAGGAATGTGCAAGACATCCTCATATAGAAGAGATGGGCTATGTTTTGTATTACACGAGTCAGTGTCCGTTCAATGCAAAGTATGTTCCGGTTCTGGAGCAGACTGCAAAAGAAAATGATATTCCATTCTGTGCTATTCATATTGAGAACAGGGAGGAAGCGCAGAATGCTCCAACCCCTGTGACGAACTATGCCTTATTCCATGATGGGGAGTATGTTACAAATGAGCAGATGAATGATAAGAGGTTTCTGAAACTTATCGGACAGTGATATTTTCAATTTGTGATTACCAAAGCTATTACAAAGAATATTGGAGAATCAAAAATAATCTGTTCAACTCTGCCACTCGTACTATTTTTTCTTTTTTCCTCGACCACTTCCCCTCACAGGTTTGCATAGGTCTGAGTACCGTTGCAAAATGTCAGTGAAGGTTTTGAACTCGTATGGATCCATTTTGGTAAAATTGATTTTGAAGAGTTTGCTATACATAACCATCTGAGCCTGCGTTGCATTATCGGCAGTCTTTAGTTCTTCAAATGAGTCAAGGATATCATCAACAGGTGTAGTTGCATCACCGGTTTCTGTATCTTTGCTATGAGCATCTCTTAAATCTTTTGCGATTATTACGATATCATTTCCGAGAAGGTTGTTAAAGTAATTATCTTCGGAAATAGAAGCTGTCGCCAATGTTTTCATATAATGATCTTCATCAGATATGCCTTTGTTTTGAAGACGGACTCTTGTCTGTTCAATCATCTTGTTGATGTTTCTAAATTGCATTCCGGCAAGATTGTCAATGTAGATTTCCATGTCTGAAAGAAAATTTATAAATTCCGGGTGCTTAATCATTTCACAAATCAATCTGACATTAAGTTTTCCGCTTTTTAGTAAATCTACAGTTTCATCATCCAATCCAAGTTCGTCTACGGGAAACAGATGCTGATCTCTATTTTCAGTAAGTCCCAGAAGATAGTCTGATGTTACTCCATAAAAATCTGCAAGCGTGATGATGGCCTTATGAGAGATTTCTTTGTAATCATCCGTTTCATAATTTCCTAGAGATGCTCTGGATATTCCGGTCTGTTCTGCCAGTTCTTGCAGTGACAGACCTTTTTCTATTCTCAAATCTTTCAATTTTTCCTGAATCGATAATTTACATTTCATGAAACCAATCCCCTTTAACAAAGTTTATATAAATGGCACATCTACATTATAACGGAACGCACGTTTGTGGGATACGGCTAAATCTAAAAACGTGGAATTTTTAATTCTTTTAAAAATATTCCTACCTCTTGGATATACGGATTGGACCGTTTATTTCTTGGATAATGTATTCATAAACAATGATTTCCAGTCTGGAGAGGAGGTGAAAAGAAAATGCTAAATCAAGGATATGTTCCATGTGACAAACAAATTCATATCAAGTTATCAGAGGCAGAATTACAGATGATCCAGGATAGGATGGCGCAGATGGGTTTTAAAAACCTGAGCGCTTATGTTCGAAAGATGGCAATTGATGGATATTACATCAAAGTCGATTTCAAAGAACTTTTTGAAGTAATCAGACTGCTGAGAATTGACAGTAACAACATCAATCAGATTGCAAAGGCTGTTAATACCTACGGGTGTGTAGATGGAAAAATAGTTTCTGATATGAAAGCTGAACATGAATAAGTTTTAAAGAAGGTGGAGAAGTGTTTTGACAAATATCTTGAGATTTAGGAATTGGATTAAAAGCCTGTTTTGCAGGCGTAGCTTGCCGATAAAATCGGCAATCAGGGGGGATTGGGGCATACTCCCCAACAAGCAAAAACGCATCAGGTGTACACCGATGCACTGCTTGCCAATTTGTGAAAGGCCAAAAATCTCATTTAAGGAAGGGGATAGCTGTGAAGAATAAAGTGATAGTAAAAGATAGAGATGAATGGAGTTCTCTTGCAAACTTTATCGGAAATATAATAGCGAAATACGCAGATGAAATTGATTTTGATTCTTTACCTGATCCGGATGTCTATCTTCAAAAAAGGTATATATATGAATCTTATAAGGCGTATATGAAATTTCGTAATAAGAAAATGAAGTAGATCATTGAAGTACATCAGTGGGTGTGATAAAATAATTTCACCAATATGAATGTTATATAAGTGAATAATAAAGCGAGGTATCACTCATGATTATCAGTGAAAGAATTATAAAGGTTTTGAAAGAACGCAATATGACTCAGGCGGAGTTTGCAAAGCAGGTAGGTATTTCAACCAGTACCATAAGCGAGTGGAAAAAGAGAAAGACCAATCCTACTGTAGATAAGATAATGGATATTTGTAATGTTTTACAGATTACACCGGAGCAGCTTCTTACCGGAAATGGAATTGAGGATGAAGAGGAAATTGCAGCTGCAAGTCCGGAGAGTAAATTCACTCCGGGTGATGTTCAGATGATTGAAGATTATCATAATCTTAAGGAAGAACAGCAGAAGCGTCTTATGGCTTATATGGATGCACTGAAGAAGATAGAGAGCCTTGAGGATATGTGAAAATGTTTAAAGTTGCAAAAGCGACTTTATCCATTTCCGTGAAGTCGCTTTTTGCGACTTCATGATTTGTTGGTAAAAGTAAAGGAAGACAGTGTTTATGGATAATACAACAGGAGTGCTCACAGTTGAGTCTATTAGAAACTGTGTATATACGATACAAGGACAACAGGTAATGCTCGATAGTGATTTAGCTGATATTTATGGATATGAGCTTAAAGCTATGAATCAGCAGGTGAAACGAAATATTGAGCGATTCCCGGAAGATTTTATGTTTCAATTGACAAAAGAGGAATTTGAAAACTTGAAGTCACAATTTGTGACTTCAAGTTGGGGCGGGATTAGAAAGATGCCGTATGTATTCACTGAACAAGGAATATATATGTTGGCAACGGTACTTAAGGGAGAACTGGCTACACAACAAAGCATTTTTATCATGCGTGCTTTTAAGGAAATGCGTCACTATATCCGTCAGAATCAGCAGTTTGTAACTCAGTCCGAAATGAGCATGGTTACTGCTAAGGTTTCAGAATTATCTGTGCAAATGGTAGGAGCAATTGATCATCAGAAGAAAACGGATAAGGCAATTGAAGATATTCAGAAGAGTATTGATACCCTGAATGAAAATTTTGTTTCGGATAAGGATTTTAAGAATTTTATAATCTATAAAGGTCAGAAGTTTGAAGCTGATGCGGCTTACATAGATATCTATCAGCAGGCAGCAAAATCAATTTATGTTGTTGACGATTATATGAATACAAAATCATTGCAGTTATTATCACAGAAGAATCCAGGCGTGGAAGTAATCCTTTTTACGGAGAATGGGCATGGCAAGAGAGGATTTCTAACGACATCTGTGGTTAATGATTTTATAAACCAGTACCCACCGCTTCGGATTAAACCAAATCCGGATTTTCATGATAGACTTATTGTTCTCGATTATGGATTGCCAACAGAGCAGGCATTCCACTGTGGAGCATCAAGTAAGGATGCAGGACGAAAGCTCTGTGCTATTAACAAGGTAGAATCAGTACAAATGGTTCGCCCGGTTATTGATGCTTTGTTAAAACTTCCGGATAAAAATATCTAAAGGAGATGATATTATTGGAAAAAGAAAAACCAAAAGTATATCTATACACTCGCGTTTCCACATCTATGCAGATAGATGGCTATTCTTTGGATGCACAGAAATCCAGAATGAAAGCATTCTGTGAATTTAACGATTACGAAATAGCCGGAGAATATGAAGATGCTGGCAAGTCCGGCAAATCAATAGAAGGGCGTGTAGCTTTCAATAATATGATGGAAGACATCAAATCTGGTAAAGATGATGTGTCGTTCGTTCTTGTATTCAAACTTTCCAGATTTGGCAGAAATGCAGCTGATGTTCTCAACTCACTTCAGATCATGCAGGATTTTGGCGTGAATTTGATCTGTGTAGAGGATGGGATAGATTCATCCAAAGAGGCTGGAAGACTCATGATTTCTGTACTGTCAGCAGTTGCTGAGATAGAGCGTGAAAATATACGTGTTCAAACCATGGAAGGGCGTATGCAAAAGGCAAGAGAAGGTAAGTGGAATGGCGGCTTTGCTCCTTATGGATATGCCCTAGTTGATGGAAAGCTTGAAATAAATGAAGAGGAAGCTGTAGCTATCAGAACAATCTTTGACCAGTACGTTAATACAGATATGGGATCTAACGGAATCGCAAAATATTTAGAAAATCATGGGATTCATAAGATTGCAAGGCAGAATGGTAAGAACCCTTTGTTTGATGCATCCTTAATACGAAGAATAATTCAGAATCCGGTATACTGCGGTAAAATTGCTTATGGCAGGAGAAGAACAGAAAAGGTTCACGGAACAAGAAATGATTATCGCCAAGTCTATAAGGATGACTACCTGCTTGTAGATGGGCTTCATGAGGCTTTAGTATCAGAAGAAGTATGGGAGCAGGCACAAATCAAAGCCGTGGCACAGGCTAAAAAATATGAAAAAGTAAATTCTCCTAAAGGTGAGAAAATTCATCTTTTATCAGGTGTATTAAGGTGCCCTGTTTGTGGTGCAGGCATGTATGGGAATAAAAGTATTAAGCATAGAAAAGATGGCACAAAGTACAGTGATTATTTTTACTATGGCTGTAAGCATCGCAATATGACAAGAGGGCATAAATGCGACTATCGAAAGCAGGTTTCAGAAACAAAACTGGATGGAGCAGTAATAGAGGTTCTGCGAAAACTAGTGAGCAATAAGAAATTTGCCGGGATGATGCGTGAGAAAATCAATATGGAAGTTGATACCACAGCACTTGATCAGGAAAAATCTGCTCAGGAAAAGACGCTACGCCAGAGTTACTTGAATAAAGATGCCATACTTTCAGATTTGGACAACTTGGATTATGAAGATAAGCATTACAAGAGAAGAAAAGCAGATTTAGAGGACCGCCTCAGTAAGACTTATGATAAAATCGAAGAGACAGAAAATGCCTTAGTAGAGGCTAAAGCTAAGAAGCGGTCGATACTTGCTGAAAAGGTTTGTGGAGATAATATCTACAAAGCGCTAATCTTTTTCGATAAAATGTATGAGCCGATGAAAGAGGCGGAACGTAGAGAGTTCCTGACACAATTCATTGAAAAGGTTGAGATTTATGAAGAAGAGCAAGCAAACGGACAGTGGCTTAAGTCCATTGAATTCAAGCTCCCAATCATTTCAAAAGACATGAAGATTAGTTTGGACAATGGTTCGCAAATCGAGACAGTTGTTATGCTGTCGCAAGCGTAAGCGTAGCGAGAGCATTACCAACTGTGCATACAGGGCGATTTAATGATTGGCGAATGCGTTCGCGCGAAGACAGAATATAGTCGCATCGGACGAGACAGTAGTCCTGCAGAACTAGATTTCTTTAAGCTCGACTGATGAGCATATTACATTCATGAGCCGGTATGAAATTACAGTGAAAAAAGAAAAAAGGCGTACGGTCACAATCGCTGTATTAAGTTCAAGCAAGGTGGTTGTGAAGGCGCCTAATTCTATGTCCGACAGCGAGATCAATGAAATTATAGAAAAGAGAAATGACTGGATTATTTCAAAAATCGAGCTTGCGAAAAGGCAGGAAGAGAAGGCTGGAGAAATCAATGTGATCTCGGATAGCGAGAGAGATACTCTTGTCGAGAAGGCAAAAAAGGTAATTCCGGAAAAGTGCAGGCTTTATGCCGCAAAGGTCGGGGTAGATTACGGACGGATTACTCTGAGGTGGCAGCGGACAAGGTTTGGAAGCTGCTCATCACTTGGAAATCTCAATTTTAATATTGCGCTCATGCTTGCGCCGGAAGACGTTCTTGATTATGTCGTGGTGCACGAGCTCTGCCACAGGAAAGAAATGAACCATTCTCAGAGATTTTATGCAGAGGTAAGAAAGGTACTTCCGGATTATAAGAAAAGTGAAAAATGGCTGAAAGAAAATGGCAGGTTCCTGATGAAGAGGGCAGGAATCGTATAAAAAAAGAACTGTCACACCATATTGAGATGTGGCAGTTCTTTTAAGTTATTCGAATTAATATTTATTACTGTCCGTATGGCTTGTTCTGATTGTTCTGGTTAGGATCGTAGCCCTGCTGGTACTGGTTAGGATCGTAACTCTGCTGACCGTAATTCTGCTGAGGCTGACCATAGTTCTGCTGGTTGAAATTCTGTGGACCATAGCCTGGCTGACCATAACCAAATCCATTATTTGCAGGGATGCCGTTTGGTCCTACATACTGGGATGAGCCGAAGGCAAGGATCAGTGTGAAAATATTTGGAAGAAAGATGAGCCCTACAGCGAATCCACCACTCTGACCATAGGCCTTTGCTAATTTTACTTCAAGAATAATTGCAATGATGAAGTTTACGAATGGAATAAACATCAGTAAGAATAGTAATCCATTTCCCCATGCAATCTTGAAGAGAATATAGTTATTATAAAAAGGAATAATTGATTTCCAGCCTGCTTCTCCTGCCTTCTCAAAAATCTTCCACCAGGCAACAATGAAAAGAATGCAAATGATCAGTGTGAAGACCCATGTTCCAGCACTCATTCCGGCAAGTAATCCGCCTGAAGAACCACCATAATCGTAGTAATCGTAAGAATCGTACATAATTTTCCTCCTAATAAATAAAACAACTGTGTGAATATCCTATTACATTATTGTAATCTTACAGGACATAATATCTTCACACTTTTTAAACATTGTAAAAAATATATGGCTTTCTGTCAATCAAAATATATCAAAAAATTGTAATATTTTAGTTATAATGCAATAATTGCGCCTTTGGGTACTTATTTTACAAAAACAGTTTCCGTATCTGGCTGGTTCAAGTTTTTTTGAATGGCTGCCGTCTTTATTCGGGTTGCGAAAAGAAAAGTAAAAATATATAATTTATAAAATCCGCGAAGCGGCAATTTTATAGCGAGTTAACATTGTTTGTGCGCCTAGATGTGAGGTAAGAAATGAACGACATATTAAAAAGCATAAAATCCGATCAGCCGACGATTTCGTTTGAGCTTTTTCCACCGAAGCAGGAAGTTAATCTTGAGAAATACAAGGCAAAAGCAGAGCAGATAGCATCACTGAAGCCAGCATTTATCAGTGTGACTTACGGTGCAGGCGGTGGTACGAGCCGTTTTACGCTCGACATCGCAGACGATATCCAGAAGAAATATGATGTGCCAGCACTTGCTCATCTTACATGTGTTTCTACGCCAAAGGAAGATATTGATTCATATCTGAAGAGTATGTCAGACCGAGGCCTTAAAAATATCATGGCTCTCCGTGGCGATATCCCGGAAGAAAATACAGACAGATCAAAGTGGGCATTCCAGCATGCGAGTGACCTCGCATCCTATATCCGTTCAAATGCAGATGTCGATGTGATCGGTGGCGCCTGCTATCCGGAAAAGCATCCTGAGTCTAAGAATATGACAGAGGACATCAGACACTTATATGACAAGCAGGCAAGCGGAATCAATTTCCTCACGACACAGATGTTCTTTGACAACAATTTATTATTTAATTTCTTATACAAGGCGCGTGAGAACGGTGTTACGATTCCTGTGATTCCTGGCATTATGCCTGTCACAAAGGCAAAACAGATCGAAAGAATTTTGAAACTTTCTCAGGCATTTTTGCCGAGAAGATTTGTATCAATCGTAGACCGCTTTGGCGATGACGAGAAGTCTATGCGCGAGGCTGGAATCGCATATGCAACTGACCAGATCATCGACCTCTACGCAAATGGAATCAACCATGTACATATTTATGTCATGAATGATTATGAGGTTGCCAGCGCAATTATCAATAATGTGAAGGACATTCTTGGAAGATAAAATCAATGCCGCACGTAGAAAAAATAATAATAAATAAGGAAGATGTAAATATTTCGATAAAGAATATTCTGCTTTTTGCAGGATATCGGGTCTCGAGCCCTGAAGTGAACTATGCGACAAGGGCAAATGAAATAAAGGCAAGGATGGAAGCAGCATTCACGCCAAGAGCCTGCTACATAAAGGCAGCAATTGACAACCGCGGTGAAGACTTTGTCGATGTCCTTGGCATGCACTTAGTTTCAAAGCCGCTTGCAGGACTACTCTCGCCCTGCGGCGAAGTCTATCTTTTCGCAGCGACTACTGGTGCAAATGTAGACAGGTTCTTAACAAAGGCAAAACATTCATCACCTGTTGACAATATGCTTGCGGATGCAGCAGGCTCAGCCGCCATCGAAGCCACCTGCGACTTCGTCGATTCCTACCTTGCAGATAAAGAAGGCAAAAAACTCTGCCAGCGCTTTTCACCGGGTTACTCCGAACTCAGCATTGACTGCCAGCCCTCCTTCCTCCATCTCCTCGATTCTGAGCGCGCCATCGGTCTCACGATTACCGACAGCATGATGATGGCACCGGTCAAATCCGTCACCGCAATCGTCGGGATTCCAAAAATTGCTGGAACAGAGAAATCACTTTACTGAAAATTAATGTAATACGTGAGCGCGAGACGACGTGCGAGAGACAGTACTGTCCGTGCGGGAGCGAGTATATAGATGTACATTTTTTTGCGGGAGCGAGTATATAGTGCGAATTTACAAAAAATTGATGTGTATTTTTGCAGCTTTCGTTGTATAATACCCTATGAGTTGAGAAAAGAGAGAAAATCAGAACTTCTACCCGACAATAGAGAGATTGAGGAGGGCATCGAAAATGATATTCGTTACATTTTATAAGTTCATAGGTGCAATAATCGTATATTTATTTATGATCACGCCGCGTCTTTTTCACAGACCCGTCCGTAAGGCGTTCAATGAAAAGAAATTCTTTGCCCATCGCGGGCTTTTTGATAATATGACAGATGCTCCCGAAAACTCACGCAAGGCTTTCGAGAAAGCAGTAGAAAAGGGCTTCGGTATCGAGCTTGATGTCCAGCTTACAAAGGACAATGTTCCTGTAGTTTTTCATGATTTCACATTAAAGAGAGTATGTGGCGTCGAAGGACATGTTCATGATTTTACTTATGACGAACTTCAGAAATACCACCTGATGAATTCTGATGAAACGATTCCTACATTCCCGGAAGTATTGGAAATAATAGATGGAAGGGTTCCGATGATCGTCGAACTGAAGATGCACTTTCTTGAGTTCGACTGCTGCAGAAGAGCCGCTGAGAGTCTTGATGGCTATAAGGGCGACTATGTCATAGAGTCATTCAATCCGCTTGCGCTCTGCTGGTACAGAAACGTGCATCCGGAGGTCGTAAGGGGTCAGCTTTCCGAGAATTTCTTTAAGGACAAGTCAGTTCCAAAGCCGGCAAGACCATTCTGCTATCTGCTTTCCCTGCTCCTTTCGAATTTTGCTACGAAGCCTGATTTTATCGCATACAATCATCACTGCAAGAGCAATATTTCTTTCAAGCTCTGCAGATTGCTTTTTAAGCCTGTTACTGCAGCCTGGACGATCAGAAGTCAGGAGGATATCGAAAAGGCCAGCGATTCATTTGATGTATTTATATTTGAGAATTTCGTCCCTGAGATTTCTGATGCGGGAAAAATTGTTTCATACGACAATACACCCCGTGCTGAGACGGCATGATTTATTAGCATCTTACGAATAATGATATATTGCAAAAAAAACACCGTATATCTTTGTGATATGCGGCGCTTTTTGTTATGAACAATTGTGGTTGTATATTTATTATTTATATCAGGCGGCTTCGGCATACTTCCTGTAAAGAGCGCGATATTTTGTGAATACCGAAAGACCGAAAAGACTGAAATCATTGAGCATTTCGCCATCGGGAATCCTACTCATTATTTTTTTTTTCGAAAGGCCTAATATGTAATCAGTGGAGACATGATATAGTTTTGCGAGCTTCATCAGATGTTTGATAGGAAGTTCGACCTTGCCTCGCTCATATTCCGAATATGTGTGCTGTGAAATGCCCAGATATTTTGCAACGACTTCCTGTGTCAAATCATGGTCTTCACGGAGGTCACGCATCATTGGAATGTATAATTTGCCTGTATCAGGGTTCCTTTTTGCAAGTTTGACATTTTTTATCATAAAATCGCCTCAACTATTCTTTAAAGAACTTAGAACTTTTATTCACAGAACAAACATACCATTTTTGTTATGAAATATTGGAATTTAGTATATATCTGTAATAAATTAATTTTTCTTATCGAACGCTGTATGCTTTTTTTGTGAAATTCATATAGCACACTTGAATATTATTTAAAGAAATGATAAAAATAACTTTGGCATAGTTTATGTTTTTAGTTTGGAAGTAACATTATGAACGATAACGGAAACAATAATCAGAATCCAAACAATAAGAACAACAATAATCAGTCTGTTCTTATTTTTGTTCTGTTTACATTGATTGCTCTGGCTATTACGAGCTTTATTTATAATTCTGCCGGGCAAAGCACGACAAAAGAAATTACTTATTCGAAGTTTTTGAAGATTGTCGAAGAAGATAAAGTTAAATCAGTTGTTTTTGATTCTGACAAGATTTCTATTACACTAAAGGATGATGCGACGCTTGACGGAGATTCATCTAAGTCTGACGCTTATTATGAGACGACAGGTTCGAAACTTCGGATTAAATATTACACAATTTATCTGAATGATCCGGATCTGCTTCCTTTATTAAAGGATCATAATGTTGAAATCAGGGCAAAGGGCTCTGATTCCACATCCATGATTATCCTGAATATTCTGAGCTTCGTCATACCGCTTGTCATTCTCTGGATTATCTTTGGCGTTGCCATGCGTCATATGGGAAATGGCACGTTTGGCGTCGGGAAGAGCAATGCAAAGGTATATGTCCAGAAGAAGACCGGCGTCACATTTGCTGATGTCGCCGGACAGGATGAGGCAAAGGAGAGCCTGAAGGAAGTCGTGGATTTCCTTCACAATCCGCAGAAATATACGATGATCGGTGCGAAGCTTCCGAAGGGCGCACTTCTTGTCGGCCCTCCTGGAACTGGTAAGACGCTTCTTGCAAAGGCAGTTGCAGGCGAGGCAGGCGTTCCATTCTTCTCACTTGCAGGTTCTGACTTCGTTGAGATGTTCGTCGGTGTCGGCGCATCCCGTGTCCGTGATCTTTTCCGTGAGGCTGAAAAAGCTGCACCCTGCATTATTTTCATAGATGAGATTGATGCCATCGGCAAGAGCCGTGATTCGAGATTCGGCGGTGGCAATGATGAGCGTGAGCAGACATTGAACCAACTCCTTGCTGAGATGGATGGTTTTGATTCAAACAAGGGTATTCTCATTCTAGCCGCAACGAACCGTCCTGAAGTTCTCGATAAAGCACTTCTTCGTCCAGGCCGTTTCGATCGTAGAATCATTGTTGACAGACCTGATTTCAAGGGACGTCTTGAGACACTCAAGGTTCATTCAAAGGATGTTCTGATGGATGAGTCAGTCGACCTTGAGGCAATCGCTATGGCAAGTGCAGGTCTCGTTGGTTCTGACCTTGCAAATATTATTAATGAAGCAGCCATCAATGCTGTAAAGCATAAGAGGCAGTTCGTTTCACAGGATGATCTCTTCGAGGCATTCGAGCTTGTTGCCGTCGGCGGTTCTGAAAGAAAAGATCATGCGATGAGTGACAAGGAAAGGAAGATCGTTTCCTACCACGAAGTCGGCCACGCACTTGTATCCGCACTGCAGAAGCATACCGAGCCGGTTCAGAAGATTACTATTGTACCTCGTACGATGGGTGCACTTGGTTATACACTGCAGACGCCTGAAGAGGAGAAATTCCTTGAGACAGAGGATGAACTCCTTGCAAAGATTACGACATTCATGGCAGGCCGTGCAGCAGAAGTATTGGTATTCAATTCCGCCACAAGCGGTGCCGCAAACGATATTGAACAGGCAACAAGCATTGCAAGAAATATGGTCACACGTTTTGGTATGTCAAAGAAATTCGGCATGATGGGACTTGCCACAGTTTCTGACCAGTACCTTGAAGGCAGGGCACAGCTTACCTGCGGTGAGCAGACTGCAAGTGAAGTCGACAGCGTCGTAAATCAGATGATTTCTGATGCCTATGATAGGGCAATGAAGCTCCTCAAGGACAATCGTGAAGCCCTCGACAAGATTTCTGATTACCTCTATGAGAAAGAGACAATCACCGGCAAGGAATTTATGAAGATGCTGCATGACATCACCGGCATCGAGATCGAGCCGTCTGAGCTTGAGAAGAAGGAAGAAGAGAAGCGGAAGAAAGCTGAGGAAGAAAAGAAGGCTAAAGAGGCTGAGGCACAGGCCGCACAGAATGGTGTTCCTGTAAACCAGACTGCTGGACCGGTCATCAACATGCCGCCACCAGTGTCAAATACTTCTTCATCTGATCAGGGAATGTCAGCAATCGAAAGATTCAAGCGAAAGAAAGCGGAAGAGCCGGCACCGCCAGTGAATACGGATCCGGAAGCAGCGCCTGAAAAAGACGAGCCGGAAACAGAGACTGCAGATACAGAAACTGATCAAAATGAAGACAGCAACTCCGATGATGAGTAAATAAATTATTATGATATGCACTGCATGGTCAGTGCATATTTTTATCACTAGAATTTACAGTCAAACTCGAGCGCGAGCGAGTTTGCGGAAAATAAAATGTTTAATATAGACGAAGAATTGAAAAAGCTCCCGAATTCACCGGGCGTATATATCATGCACGACAGCTCTGACGCGATCATTTATGTCGGCAAGGCGAAGAGCCTTACGAAGCGGGTGCACCAGTACTTCCAGCCTTCGCATGACGAAGGCATAAAGAAAAAGCAGATGGTCGAGCACATCGCATATTTTGAGTACATTGTCGTAGACTCCGAGCTTGAGGCACTGGTTCTCGAGAACAATCTCATTAAGGAGCACCGGCCAAAGTATAATACCCTGCTTCGCGATGACAAGACATACCCGTATATCAAAGTGACGCTCGAGGAGGATTTCCCACGGGTGATGTTTTCCCGCAGGATGAAGAAAGACCAGAATAAATATTTCGGCCCGTTTACATCTGCAGATTCTGTACGCGAGACGATTGATCTTGTGCAGAAGCTGTATCAGCTTCGCACATGCAACAGAAAATTTCCTGAGTGCATTGGCAAGGAGCGTCCCTGCCTCAATTACGATATGAAGCAGTGCTGCGGTCCGTGCACTGGCCATGTGACGAAGGAAGAATACAGGGCGCATGTCGATAAGGCAATCTCCTTTCTTTCCGGGAATTATCATGAAGAGGAAGAAAATCTTCTTTCAAAGATGAATGCGGCATCGGAGCGGCTTGACTTTGAGCAGGCCGCAAAGTACAGGGATCTGCTTGAGGCTGTGCGTTTCTGTATGAATAAGCAGAAGATCACATCATCTGATGAAGAAGACAGGGACATTGTAGCGCTTGCACACGATGATGAAGATGCCGTCATCCAGGTATTTTTCATACGAAACGGCAGGATGATTGGGCGCGATCATTACCATATGGCAATCAATGTCGAGGACGAGACCACATCACTTATTGCTTCGTTCATAAGGCAGTATTACAGCGGCACACCCTTTATACCGCATGAGATTTTCGTTCAGGAAAATATTCCTGAGAAAAAAGTAATTGAAGAGTGGCTCACAGATAAGCGTGAGAAGCCTGTCCACATCGTAACACCTGTCCGTGGCAATAAGGAAAAATTGGTGGCTCTTGCGGAGAAGAATGCGGCGCTTATTCTTTCGCAGGACAAGGAAAGAATAAAGCGTGAAGAGGGCAGGACGATTGGTGCGATGAAGGAAATCTCTGAGCTTCTTCATATACCGAATCTTTCGCGAATGGAAGCCTATGATATCAGTAATACGTCCGGATTTAATTCTGTCGGCTCGATGGTCGTTTTTGAAAATGGAAAGCCGAAGCGTTCTGACTACAGGAAGTTCAGGCTGAAAACTGTTGAAGGACCAAATGATTATGCTTCGATGCGTGAGGTGCTGACGAGAAGATTTCTGCACGGGGAGAAGGAACTGGAGGAGAATACCATTACATCCTTTTCCAAGTTTCCCGACATTATCATGATGGATGGCGGCAAGGGACAGGTCAATATTGCAGAGCAGGTGCTTTATGATCTTGGACTTCACATTCCTGTTGCAGGTATGGTGAAGGATGACCATCACAGGACGAGAGGAATTTATTATCATAATGAGGAGCTGCCTATAGACCGCTCATCAGAAGGTTTCAAACTGATTACCAGGCTGCAGGATGAGGCACACCGATTCGCGATTGAATATCACAGGTCACTCCGTTCAAAGGAACAGGTGCATTCATTTCTTGAGGACATTGAAGGTATTGGCCCTAAGCGCCGCAGGGCATTGATGCGCGAATTCGATTCGGCGCTTGACATGGAAAAATGCTCGGTCGAAGACTTCATGAAGCTCCCTGAGATGGACAGGAAGTCGAGCGAGGCTCTGTATGCTTATTTCCACAAAGACAGCCAGTCCTGATGCGATTCTTGTGGATTGTTATTATCAATATGCATTGGCACAAATTTCAATTGCTGCCGATGCATATTATTTTTTTTGCTCAATGCTGTGGCTGTTTTTGAATATCCTGCAAAGAAGCTGTTCAAAAAATTATTTTGATAATTTAAAAATATTTAAGTTTGCTTTAAGTTTCATTTCTTATTATGTCCGCATAAAGATAAGAGATGAAACTTATCTTTTTTGAACTAATTTGAAAACAGAATTACAAAATACATATTGAATGAAAAAATATGCAGATTTGAAAGGGACAGAGATTATGGCAAATATATATACATTTAAAAGAACAGAAATGAAATACAGGCTCACGAAGGATCAGTATGATGAGTTCATTGAAAGAGTGATGGAGCACCTGGTTCCAGATGAGCATCCGGTTTCTGAAATCCACAATATTTATTATGATACACCGGATTATCGGTTAATTCGCACGTCACTTGAGAAGCCATATTACAAGGAAAAATTAAGGCTGCGTACATACGGAATACCGACTAATTATTCTGCATCATTTCTTGAAATAAAGAAGAAAGTTGATGGAATAGTCTATAAGAGAAGGATCGAGCTTCCATACGGCAGAGCTTTTTCATACATGAATTTCAATGAGCCGATTTCAACGCAGAGCCAGATTGCAAAGGAAATCGAATACTTCAAAGCGTTTTATTCAAACCTGATGCCAAAGATGGTCATAAATTATAACCGAGAGGCATATGTCGCAAAGGATGATCCGGATTTCCGCATTACTTTTGACTACGACATTACATACAGGACAGACAACCTTGATCTGAAGAAGGACTTAGGCGGTGAAAGGCTTCTTCCGGAGGGCGAGTATCTGATGGAAATTAAGACCTCAAAGGCGATACCACTTTACCTCGTAAATGTCTTAAACAAGATGGGACTTTATAAGACGACATTTTCGAAGTACGGCGAGGGCTATACGAGGGAGTTCATCAAGGCGGGGCTTTCACTTGTTGCAGCAGGGCAGGCTGCTTCGGCATCCCAGAGGTCGAGACAGAATCTCGCCTATGTGTGATGTCACATTTGATTTTGGCCAGGCTAATGTAGATACAATTTCTAAAAAATAGACTGGTAATATCTGTGAAGCTTGCAAGCTTAACTTTTGAAAATTTTGAAATGGCATAATATATTTTGCAGGCTGCCAATGGCGGCAGGATGGAGACAGGAATGAATTCAAAGAAGAAAATAATAAAACTTTATCCGATCATATTTTCAATTATCCTTCTAGGCTATTCGCTTTTTACGGTACTTGATACCTTCGTAATTGCGCATGATACTGTGAAGCTCTCAGAAGTGACAAGTACGGATTCTGCAAGTACCGGGATTACGACGACGGCGTCGACAACAGGAAGCAATTCGTCTGATACATCATTAACTGCTTCTACTGATTCGGCAACATCATCTGATTCAACGGGCACGAGCTCTGATTCGAGCACAGCTTCAGATGCGACAGTCACGGACTCTACCTACGAAGCGGACGGCGTGAAGATTACGATTACGACAAAGGTCGTCGACAATACAACAGTGTACATTGCAGATATTTACCTTGACGATCCGTCAAAGCTTCTGAGCGGTCTTGCCAATGACACACTAGGCAGAAATGTTTTAGACACCACAAGCAATATTGCATCGGATGTTGGAGCAATTCTCGCGATCAATGGTGACTATTATGGCTTCAGGGACACAGGCTACTGCATGAGAAATGGGTACCTGTACCGGAGCACAAAGACATCTGATGATCAGGAAGACCTTGTTGTTTATTCAGATGGCACGATGGCAATCATAAATGAAGGCGACGTGACCGCCGAAGAGCTGCAAAGCGCAGGCGCGACACAGATCTATTCCTTCGGACCTGCACTCGTAAACAATGGCAAGATTTCAGTTTCGGAAAATGAAGAAATCAGTGGCAAGTCGATGACTTCGAATCCAAGGACAGCAATTGGCATGGTTTCAACCGGGCATTATGTGATGGTAGTTTCTGACGGCAGGACTTCAGAGAGCGAAGGACTTTCACTATATGAGCTTGCCGAGGTAATGCAGGATGCTGGCTGCACAGTCGCATATAATCTCGACGGCGGCGGCTCATCGACGATGGTATTTAACGGTACAGTCATAAACAAGCCTACAACAAATGGCAACGGAATTTCCGAAAGAGCAGTGTCAGACATAATCTACATTGCCCAGTAACATCATGCCTTTTCTGGCTACCACAAGATGTGAAAATGCATGATGTGGTAGCTGGAGAATTAATTAGAAAGTGAGGAACATATTATGAATGAAAATATAGAAAAAGCACAGGCAGTAGATTATTCATATATTTACAATCCAAAGAAGGCAGTTCCTGGCTATGCGGGAATTACGGCATTCTGCCTTGTGTTCTTCCTGATTTACAGAATCTTCAGTCACAATGTATATTCAGTTTTTATGACATATTTATTTGCATGGCCGCTGGTCTTAGGGCTTGTGCCGGCACTGATTCTCCTGATTTTGAAAACGAAAAATCAGGTCGCATACTACGGACATATTCCATCGAGAGGGTGCCTTAATCTTTACAGAAGCGGAATTGCAATTCTTACAATGAGTTCACTCTTAAAAGGAGTATTTGAAATCGCAGGCACGGGCTCAGCCTTCCAGCTTGTGATGTGGCCTGCCGGGGCATTTTTTCTGGTTGCAGGAATCATTGATTTTTTCTTAGCTGATTAATTACTATTTCTTTTTCATAATTACTCCTTAAGATTAAGCTGTCACATTTGTGGCGGCTTTTTCTATGCAAAGAAATATGGATTCTATTTTGTATATTGAAAAAATGCGTTCTAATTGCTATAGTGGGTTTTCATAAATGGTATTATTTATAGATAAAGAGGCTCATCATGGGAGAAAGAGAAAATCAGGAAGTTAATCAGCTCGTGCATCAGCTTTTGCAGGATTATGACAAGGGTCGTGATGTTGACAAAATGAATATTTTTGACAGACCTGATACAGATTCTATTAGAAAGATTACGGATAATCTTATCAAAATCGTATATCCGGGCTATTTCCGTGATAAGACATACAAGAGCTACAATGCTTACGGAAATCTTGTCGTGCTGATTGAAGATGTCATGTACAATCTTTCAAAGCAGATCAGCAAGGCACTGCTTTACACCAGCAAGGAAGAAAATCCTTCACGTGAAAAGATAGAGGATCAGGCATACTGCATTGCGCTCACCTTCTGCAATAAGATTCCACAGGTCAGAGCTCTTGTTGATACTGATATTGAAGCCACATACCAGGGTGATCCGGCTGCATTTAATAAGGATGAGATTGTGCTTTGCTACCCTGGACTTCTTGCAATTACAATCAACAGGCTTGCACATGAACTTTTTGTATTAAATGTTCCGCTTATTCCAAGGATTATGACGGAGTATGCGCATTCGGTCACAGGAATCGACATCCATCCGGGAGCAAAGATTGGAAAATATTTCTTTATTGACCATGGTACGGGAATCGTAGTAGGTTCAACAACCGAAATCGGTGATCATGTCAAAGTATACCAGGGTGTAACTTTAGGTGCACTTTCCACATCTGCCGGTCACGCACTTCACGGCACAAAGCGTCATCCTACGATTGAAAATAATGTCACAATTTATTCTGGTGCATCAATTCTTGGCGGCAAAACGGTTATCGGTGAAGGTTCAGTCATTGGCTCAAACGCCTTCATCACGAAGTCCATCCCAGCCGGTACCAAGGTCACCTTCAAAAACCAGGAGCTCATCTACCGTGCGAAGGACGGCAGCATCATCGAGAAGAACGACTTCGGTGAGGACGACGCGTGGTTTTACGTCATTTAACACAGTAAATAATACTTGCAGTAAACAAGAGTGCGCAAGAGAAACAAAACTATCTAAGAAAAAGTCTTGATTTTACTCGTTACTTAATGAGTGCAAGCCGGAAGGCGAAGCACGAATTTAGTAACGCAAGCAAAAATCACGAAGCCGCGAGAGGAAGAGCGCTTTGATGCGTAGCATCATTCTAATGCGCTCTGACGACATGCCACGATTTTGCTTCGCAAATATCGTGGCGATACCGCTGAACGCGCCTTTTTCGTGATAGCTTTGTTTCTTGGGAGCACTCGTATTTTTATGATAATTTCTTGATATAGCAAAAACACTATGATGTAAGGAAATTAGTGTGAATAAAATATGAACTTTTACAATTGACTTTTGTAAATTAAAGGTTATATTACTTTAGTGGATTTTAAGTGAACAAAAGTCACTTTGTGAAAGGATTTGAGAGTTATGGATTACACTATTTTTCTGTGGCTGGCACTGATCATCGCCCTCACAAAATTTCTTGGAATTCTCTCCAAGAAAGTCGGACTTCCCGAAGTTGTGGGTTTCCTTGTAGCCGGCATTCTGATCGGGCCTTCGTGCCTGAACATCGTAAATATGAACGGTGGAAACGGAACCTTCCTTCTCGATGCATCTGAGCTTGGCGTTGTCTTCCTCATGTACAATGCCGGACTTGATACAGATATGGAGGAGATGAAGAAGAACCTTGTTGCTTCTTTCGTCGTTGCTGCGATCGGTGTTATCGTTCCACTGCTTGTTGGTACGCTTGTATATGGCGTTTATTATCACGCAGATTTTTCAGACAAGACGCAGCTTCTTGAGTCACTGTTTGTAGGTACAGTTCTTACTGCTACATCAGTTTCCATTACAGTTCAGACACTGAAGGAACTTGGAAAGCTCCAGGGCGCAGTTGGTACGACCATCCTCGGTGCCGCTGTTATCGATGATATTTTAGGAATTATCGTTCTTACCATCGTTTCTTCAATGAAGGATTCTTCAGTAAATGCCGGAACTATTTTCCTCAAGATCGTTCTTTATTTCGTAATGATTGCAATTCTCTTCTTTATATGCAGGAAGATAAATCCTGTCATTGAAAAGGAAGATGGAAAACGAAGGGTTGCGCTTTTTGCAATCGCATTTGCACTTGTCCTTGCTTATGTTTCTGAGAAGTTCTTCGGAATCGCAGATATCACAGGTGCATACTTCGCTGGACTTATGCTCTGCACATCAAAGGTCAGAAACTACATTGATAAGAAGGTCGGAGATATTTCAAATATGTTTTTCTCCGCAGTCTTCTTTGCCTGCATCGGAATCAAGGTTCAGTTCGCTGGCATGGATGCGAAGGCATGGCTTTTCGCCATCATCCTCTGCGTTGTCGCAATTCTTACAAAGATCGTCGGCTGCGGTCTTGGCGCAAAGATTACGAAATTCTCATGGAAGGATTCACTTCAGATTGGCGTCGGCATGATTTCACGAGGCGAGGTTGCACTGATTGTTGCTGATAAGGGTAAGTCCTATGGTCTTGTAAGTGATCAGCTTTTTGCACCAGTCATCCTCATGGTCATTGTCACAACACTTATTACACCTATTCTTCTGAAGGTCGTATTCAAGCTTGATGACAAGGACGGCAAGGGTTCAGCTCCTATCGAAGACAAGAAGGCAGAACCGGCTAAAGCCTAACTGCATTGCTAAATTGAATTTTTGAGCGGCTGTATTATACAGCCGCTTTTTTATGTTAATTTTTTATTTTTTCATCCGATATAATAAGTAGCAATATAGCAAAACGGATTTTGTGTTATGTTTTCACGGAGGAAAATATGAATTCTATTTCAAACATCTACTCGAATTACGCATCGGCTGTTTATCAGAAGAGCAATGCGAAAACTTCAAAGACCGAAGATTATAAGACTAACGAAAATACCAAGGCAGAAAAAACAGACAGCACTGAGAAGTCATCAAAGGCAGACTATGGCAAGACGATTGGAAAGCCAAAGCTTTCTGAAAAGGCTGCAAAATACTATGAAGAGCTGAAGTCAAAGTACAAGAATCTTGACTTTATTCTTGTCTCAGAGGATGAAAAGGAAAATGCGAAGGCAAATGCCGGATCTTATGCAAATGCTTCAAAGACTGTCGTATTGATTGATGAAGACAAGATCGAAAAGATGGCTTCAGACGAGAAATACAGAAAGCAGTATGAGGGCATTATTTCAAATGCCGCTACCGGAGTTTCTGCATTAAAGTCAAAGATGGAAGCAAATGGCATGTCTGCAGGCATCAAGGGCTTTGGTGCACAGGTTAATGATAACGGAACGCTTTCCTATTTTGCAGTAGTTGACAAGTCTCTGGCTTCCCAGAAGGACAGGATTGCAAAGAAGGCTGCTGAGAAAAAGGCAGAAAAGAAAGAAGAAGCCAAGAAGGATGCGAAGGAGAAGCTTGTAGAAAAGCGCGCTGAAAAAGCTGACGAGACTTCAAAATCTGATTCTGCTTCAAAAGTCGATGATTCGGATAACGATGATTCTGACAACACCATGACCATTACAGCATCAAGCTGGGAGGATTTGTATAGTCAGCTTGAAGCACTCGGGCTTCCAAAATCCACCACAGGATTTACTTCATCAGCTTCCGAAAGCTATGCTGGCGTAGGAATTGATGTGAAGGGATAAAATATATCAGATTTAACAAAAGTCCGCTGACTAACCGAAAAGGTTATGTCAACGGACTTTTTTGTTTGCACTATTTTGTGATAATTATGTAAGCGGATAACGGGAATCGAACACCTGTACAATATGCTTGAAAACCTTGAAAATACGCTGTTATATAAATTTCGTGGGGACTGTCGTGGGGATATGTTTTAATGCATATCAAAATCAGCTTGAAAAGCTCCAAGCTGATAACTATTTCAGGTATTTGTAAATTTGTTCTTAAAATATTCATTTGTCTTGTCTGTAAATTCATTATTTTTATCTTTTAAAACATTTCTATATACAGATTTTAATATAGTGTCTGATGACCACCCACCTCGTTCCATTATGTATTGGTCAGGGATTCCTATTGAATGCATTATTGAAGCCGCATAGTGTCTTAAATCGTGAAATCTGCATTTAAGCCCCAGGCTGTCCCTCAATCTGATAAAGCGTACAGTTATGATGGTCGGGTTTATATTCATTATTCTGCCTTCGCCAGTACCCATTTCGTCTATTACGAATTGTGGTAATGGTACGAATCTGTCGCTTGACGCAGTCTTGGGAATATTCTTGATAACCCATTCTTTATCAGATGTCAGTACCATATCTGTATGTATATGAATCGTATTGCCATCTATATCTTCATACGATAGAGAGCAAATTTCACCCCTTCGCAATGTGCCAAATGCAGCAAGCATTATTGCTAATCTCAATTCCTCGTCAGCGTTATCCATTAATAGTTTGACTTCTTCATCAGTAGGAATATTCCTTTCAATCGGCTCTTTTTTTGGAAAAGTAACAACGAAATTTGCATAAGGATTCACAAATTTTATGGCTGAATGTATCAGCGAATAAATATTTTTTAGATACTTTGGCGTATGTCCCTCTGCAAGGTCGTTTATCAGATTTTGCAAATCTTCATTCCGAATATCTTCTACCTGGATATTTCCTAATGGCTGTTCTTTGACATACAAACGATATATTTTCTTATAATCTCTGATCGTAGTAGGAGATAAGACATTTTCCTTAGATGAAATATACATGGAGACTGCATTTGCAAGTGACATCTTATCATCATTTATTACTTCATTATTCTTCATCCAGTCCGTCATTTTAAAAAGGGCTTCCTTTTTCGTCTTTCCTGTGAAGCTCTTCCTTTTCCGTTTACCATTTACTGTAACGCATACCTGATACCTATAGCTGCCTGAGGGCAGTTTTTCATAATATGCCATTAGATTTTAATCCCTTCTTCTTATATTTGCCGATTATCAATGCTTAATAACCATTCATCATTTAAATATTCAAAATCCTCATTTTTTCCATAAGCATAGGAAGCTGCATAAATAAAATCATAGTATGGTATGAGTGCGAAGTTATCATCGTCTATTCTGAATTTTTTTGGAGTTAATAGTATATTGGCATAAGATTTATCTAGCTCATTAAAGAATAATTCTTTTCCTCCTTTAATTCCCTTAGTAAATTCTATAGCCACTTTTTTTGCAGGATTCACAAAATCGACTTCGCTTTCTTTCAATTTGTCATTCTCCATTCTTTTATAATTATATTCATAACAAGTTCCCTTTGTTAAAAGACCTCTCAAATGGCATTCTATTATGCTTCCTAAAAGGCTTTTAGGAAGTTCTTTTGGCATATCGTCTTTTAATATTTCCTCTATAATAGATATATAAAACATAGGATATTTTATCGTGACATTGAAATTCTTGAATAATTCCTTTTTATTTTCATATTTATCTGTGAGTATTTCATTCCATAAATTCGGTATTCCGTTTCTGCCATCAGTGATAGGTGTAAGAGTTATCATATTGCAATTATTCAAGAATAATAATGACTGTTTTACGGCATTATATTGATGTGAAGAAAGCTCATTGTATTTTTCCAAATACGACTTTTGTATTCTTCGTTCTATTTCATCTGTGCCTAAAGTTTCAGCCGTTTTTTCAAATTGCCCTACGATATTCTTCTTTATTCTATTATTTTCAATAAATGTCTGATAAGTAACATTATTATGCAAAGTAAATAATGTAAGATAACAGATGTCTATCAATGATTCTACTGTTACATCATCAATGTCTGTAAAGTAGTTATAATTTTCATTTTTAAAATTCGATTCTATAGTTTCATCTATGCAGCTTTTGAGATATTCTTCTATTGTATCTATCTTATGGAAATTTCTTACTTCATATAAAAAATTTTGATAAGTTTCTTCATTAACAATATTTATTTTTTTATAGTCCAACCATTCTGCATAATTAATAAAATCACATCTTACAACTCTTATCATACCTGAAAAATATTTCATTGCCCAGTTTTCGATAGCCGTTGACTGACTTCCGGTAAAGATTATCGTTACATTATTATTTTCATGATTGGCATATTCTTCTTCGATTTTTTGAAATTCCATATCTGGCTTGAATGCGTGAGTGAATTCGTCTAACAAGTAAATCTTTCCATCTTGATTTTGCAAGCTGCTATTTATGTCATTATAAACACTGATTATTTTGTCCAGTTCGTTTTCTATTGATTTAAAATCGATATAAACCGAATTATCATATTGTTTTTCTAATTGTTTTAATGCAGTTGATTTTCCGGTTTTTCTGGGACCTACAAGTACGGTCATCTTCTTATCTTGTATTGCCTTTTCAAGCTCTTTATAAAAATATCTTTTAAATTCATAATTCATAATAATTTTCCTTTCTAATTAGCAAATCATGCCGACTCTTGTTTCTTATTGTCTTTTTCTGTGCCGTCTGTGGTATTCGAAACAGAAGAGTCCTTGTTCGATACAGAAGTCAAGGCTTTTCTATAGCGCTCCTCGGACTTGATGGTGGAGCGTTTTTCATATTTTAATGTAGTGTCCTCAAGTCCGTTTTCAGTGTCATTTATATCGTAATCTTGTGATGCTATTGCTTCTTTTTTAGCAGCCCGTTGTCGGCTCTCGTCAACAAGCTCGTACATCTTCTTTTCAACGAAGCTCCATTCTTCTTCGGTCATATTGCACAGCATATTAATAAACTGCCGCTTGAATTCGCTGTCATCTACTTCGAGCTTGTTCATAAAATCAAAAATCTGCTGATCCCTTGAAATGTCAATGAACATTTCGCCTTCGCCTGTGCGTAGCCATTTCTCATTAACATTGAAAGTTCTACATATAAGACCTATTACTGCGTCTGTAGGATTATTATGTCCAGTTTCATAATTCGTATATGTAGTTCGCTTAATATTAAGCTTTTTTGCAAATTCATATTGTTTTAATCCTAAAGCTTTTCTTAATTCTTTTAATCTTTCTTTCATAATTTAATTCTCCTTATAATAAATGCCTTATTTTCGGCTTTCATACAAACTGTAGCATAAATATTTTTGCTTTGCAATAGAGAAATGTCAATGACTGACAAAAAAATGCTTGACAAAATAATATTAATAATTTATATTATCAAATAAGAACAATAAAAAGTCAGGAATAGGCATTTATTTTGGAGTGATAATTTAATGAATTTACCAAAAGACAAATATGTATCAGTATCTGAAGCCCAGGCTGTATGTCATGAGACTATTCCCTACATGGACGAGATAGCTAGGTTCGAGCTTGTAAGCTACATGCTTGGAATTCGTACTGCCTTTGAAGTCAGGGAAAGGGAAGAACGGAAATTGGTACGGAAGGAATTTAACCTCGATTTTCCTTCCAATGAAGTCAAAACACCAGAGGTGAAGGTTTAAGACAAATAAGGAAGAAAGGAGAGAGCTATGCTGTACTTAGCGGAGACTGTGCCAAATCATTTTCAGGAAAATATTGTTTTCCTCTGTACCAAACGTCATATTGGGCAGAAGCAGCTTGCAAAGAATATCTGCTTATCATATCCGACATTCGTGAAGTACAGAAGGCATCCTGGTTATATGCCTGTATATGTGATGGAAAACCTTATGAATTATTTCAACTGTTCTTATTCAGACCTTATGAATGAGCATGAATTTACGAATGAGAAAGTAGGATAAGCTCTATGAATGTTATTAAGGAAACCAACAAGATACAGATAACAATCGGGAAATGTCCTTGCTGCGGAAAGACAGATATGAAGATGTATTATCAGAAGCTTTATACAAAGGACGGCTCTTTCAAGAGGACTCCATACAGGATGTCATGTCCTCATTGCGGTTACTGTACCGATTTGAACTGAGTAGCCATTAAAGGCTATTGAGGATATATGTTGAAGATTTTATTAGATGAAAGGACTGATTTCTTATGAAGATTGCAATTACCAATCAAAAGGGCGGTGTGGGAAAGACCACTACTGCCGTAAACCTTTGCGACAGCCTTGCAAGGGAAGGGAAGAAGGTGCTTCTGATAGATACCGATTCCCAGTGCAACAGCACTGATACATTCGGAGCAAAGGTAGAAAATCATGCTACGCTTTTCGATCTTCTATTTTCAGAAAGCGTCAGAGTAGATGTCAGGGACTGCGTTCAGCATACCTATATCTGCGACATCATCGCTTCAGATGACGGCCTTGTTCAGGCCGAGCTTAAATTTCCACAGGACATTACAAGATTTAATCTTTTCAAGGAAAAGATGGGGGACATAGAGAAAGATTATGATTATGTCATAATCGACACTTCTCCTAGCGTTGATACCATGCTTTATTCCGTACTGAATTATGCTGACAAGGTAATCATTCCGGTCACATGCGACAAGTATGGATTTGATGGGATAAACAAGCTTTTTGACACGATATTCAAGGTGCAGAATTCAAGCAATCCAAATCTTGAAATCCTGGGAATTCTCTTTACCAAGTATAACAGCCGTACGATTCTTGCAAAGGAATATGGCGGTAATGCCGAGAAGTTTCTTGTCGAGAACAGCGTTCCGGTATTTGAGACAAAGATAACTGAAACGGAAGCCTGCAAGAAGGCGCAGACAAATATGCAGTCGGTTTATGCGTTTGATAAGAACAGCAAGGCAGCAATTGATTATGAGCATCTTGCTGAAGAAGTAATTAAGAAGGGGGCATAACAATGCTTGGAGAGAATAAGAACCTTATGGGAAGCACTTCGATGTTTTCCAATATCGGAATGATGAACGGAACTTCCGGCAAGAATGAGGAAAATTACAGGGAAATAGATGTAGACAGCCTTGTGCCTTTCAAAGATCATCCTTTCAAAGTGGAAGATGATGATAATTTTGAATCGCTGAAGATGTCCATTTCAGAAATAGGCGTCAAGGAAAGGCTGATAGTCCGAAAAAACATCGAGGGCAAGTATGAAGTCATTTCAGGACACAGAAGGCTTGAAGCTTGCAGAGAGCTTTCAATGTCAACTGTTCCGTGTGAGATAGTTGATGTCGATGATGATACGGCAGACATTATGATGGTTGACTGCAATCAGCATAGGACGAAGTTGTCTCCTTCAGAGATTTCAAATGCACTCAGAATAAAGAATGAAGCATTGAAAAATTACCGAAAAAGGCATGGTGACAAGGAAGGCCTTTATACGAAGAACAATCTTTCAAATTCTTTCGGCCTTTCAGAAAGGACAGTATATAACTATATATCGCTGTCAAAACTTATTCCGGAGCTTATGAGCCTTGTTGATTCGGGAAAGCTGAAGCTGCTAAACGGATTCTTTATAGCCGGAAATTTCGATGAAGAAGATCAGAAGTCAATTTATCAGTATTATGAAGAAACACAGAAGCTTCCTGATGCAAATCAGCTTAAAAGGGTACTGGAAGCCAGAACGAATGACAGGGAATGCGACCTTTATCACGAGATAAACAAGATCGTAAATACTGATACGGTTAAGAAGAAGCATGTCTCGTTTAATGATAGTCAGCTTTCAGAATATTTTGCACCGACAGATACTGAAGAATACATAGAAGATGTTGTGACACAGCTTCTCAAGGGCTGGCATGAAGGAAAGTATCTTCTTGAAGAAGCCTCCTGACTTACTCCCTGGCTTTTTTGGCAGGAAGGCCGTCAAAAGCCTTTCTGCCATTGAACCATATTAGTACCAAGTATGGTTCATGTTACTCATTAAATGTACCTTGCACTGGCAGAATGACCTCAAAAAGCCGTTCTGCCATTAGCCCTATATGGCGTGGGGCTTTAGCCATTAACCTTCTTTCCATTTGTTTCGTGAAGGCAGAACAGCTATCAAAAGCTTTCTGCCATTAGCCATAAGGTATGGCATGAAAAAATATGGAATTAGCAGATATGCTGCCACAAGCCTTTCTGCTAATAAGCCACATATTTCGGGGCGGTGGCTGATAAATAATCCTTTCATTTTTTCTTAGGCAGACAGGCCTTCAAAAGCCTTTCTGCTGATTCTTGAGATATTTGCTCCCTTTATTATCTCAAGAAAAGCCTTTTAAGGCTAGTATATTATCCCTTCCGGCAGATAGACTGTCAAAAGTCTTTCTGCCAATACAGAGCGTTTCAGAAAGAATGAGGGGCATAAAATGATGGACATAGACGAAGCAATTGAATGGTGCGACAAGTATAACGAAAAAGTAGCCGGTACAGGTTTTTCCTATGCTTCTTCACCGATAATGGAGATTAAGAATCTGCTGATCGAGGATAAGGAGACTTTTTCAAGGCTGCAGAGCATATTTAATATCATTGATGGAAACATATAAAGGAGAAAGACAATTAGGGGGATAAACAAGGGAAATACCATTTCAATAATGGGAAGGCTTTCAGAATCGCCAAAGCTCCGTCAGACAAACAGCGGATTCAGTATAGCAGAATTCAAGGTATTTACGGAATATGACGATAATGGCGGACAGCATCATAGCGACAGGTTCAGTATCAAGTGTCTTGGTAAGACAGCCGAATTTGCGGACAAGTATCTGTCGATTGGCAAGAAAGTCTGTATCAGCGGTTCAATGCAGGAAAAATACGACAAGGACAAAGGCGGTTCGATAGATTATGAAGTAATCGTTGACGAGATAGAATTTGTTGAAAGCAGGACGACCTTCCTTTTGGCGATTGAGGTGATATTTTATGAAGATTCTTAAAATCGTTCTGACGATAGCAGGGCTATTAGTTATTGCGCATATCCTATGCTATCTATATGTCAAGCTGATTGATTATAAAAATGGAGCAGATGACTATTAATTATTTTTTTTGTTGGCAATAGATGTAAAAGGGTTTTATAGGAGCGTAACAATGAAAGTGCAAATTACAGCTGAAGCTGATAATGATTTTAAGAAGGGCGATTGCAGAAGATGTCCATTTCATTATGCGTATGCGTTATGTCCATTAGTTAAAAATGATAAAAATCCTAATGACTGTCCTATTGAGATTGTAAAAGATTCTCAATGGATTCCTTTCAAGTATAGGAAGATGACAGATGAGGAAAAGGAATCTTATAGCACAGATTATGACACTATCCTTGACTGCGAGCTTCCAGAAGAAGGGCAGCCGATATTGGTAAGCGATGGGAAATCCGCATGGGAGGACTTCTTCATGCGGGACGGAGACTTGTGCTATTTGGATGTTACATGTGACATAGAAGAAGGAATGGCATGGATGCCGATGCCAGAACCTTATAAAAAAGATTAGAAAGAGCATATATAAGGATAAGCTGCATGAAAAAGAGCTTATCAAATTTGAAGAGGTTTCAAAATGGATAATTATCAGGAAAAAAGGGATAATGCCGTGAATACTTCCTTATGCTTCGTTGCAGAAAGCCTGGGATTCACTCCGGAAAGGGTTGCCAATGGGCTTATGACCTTGAAGGAACATGATTCGGTAAGGATATATAACGACAAGACATACACAAGATTTTCTGACCATACTGGCGGTTCTACGATTGATTTTGTAATGAATTTCACTGATCGTTCTTTTAATGATGCCGTAGATTATATCAATGGGCTTAATGGAAGCTCGTCATATATCGATTTACAGCAGAAATATTCTTCGTATAAGGAAGAGTACAAAAAGAAGGAACCGGTGGATTTCGTTCTTCCTGAAAAGAATTCAGATTACCGGCATACATACGCATATCTTACAAAAAATCGTGGGCTTTCCAGAGATACTATTGACTTGTTTATTCATGAGAAGATTCTCTATGAGGACAAGGAACATCACAATATGGTATTCGTAGGCTATGACGACAATAACGAGCCTAAATTTGCTTTCAAGCGTGGCACATACGATGCTGACGGCAAGAAGTACAAGCGTGATGTTCCTGGAAGTATGAAAGAATATGGAGTGTGTCTGAAGGGTAGCGGAACGACAGTATTCGTCTTTGAAGCACCGATAGACATGATGAGCTATATTGACCTATGGGGCAAGACGGAAGCTTCGTATCTGTCTCTTGACGGAGTTGCAGACGCAGCCCTTCAGCATTTCCTTGAAATAAATAAAGATATAAAGAAGATATGCTTTTGTCTTGATTCTGACGAACCAGGACAGGATGCATGTGAAAAACTGTCTCAGAAATTTTTTGCTGAAGGATATGAGTGCGTTTCAGATGTCCCTTCCGGCAAGGATTGGAATGAGGAGCTTCTTACAGTCAATCAGCAGAATCTAAAAGGCAGAAAGATTTAGTGGTAATCATTAATAATTAATAGAAAGGACAATATTATGAATGACAAGACAATCATACTGATTGATACGCTTTCAATAGTTATTTCCATACTTACTTTGGCATTGTGCTTACAGAATAGCAAGAAAGCAAAAGAAATAGCAGAAGCAAAGGTAAAAAAAGCAGAAAAGAAGGAAAAAAGAAAATGAATGGATTTGTTGTTTTTGATAAGAGAGGAGAATATATCTTTCATAGATTTCTCTTTTATCTTGATGATTATAACAAGCATACCGAGCATCTTACGGATGAACAGCTTAACATGGTGATGGAGCAGTATTTCATATACAGCTACAATTCATGTCATGATGATAAGCGTGTGAAAGAAATGTTTGATGACAAGGTAAAAAATGCCTGGGACAAAATCAGCCATAAGGTTGTGGAAGATGCTAAAAAGTATGATGAAGCACAGCAATGTGCATGATTTAGGTTGATTTTATAGAAAGGACGTGGTTTCTTATGGTGAAAAGAAATGATTTTGCATTCCATGCAAAGGAATGGAATGACTGTATTTCCTCTATGACCGATGAACAGCTTGGGATATTGTGTCGCAGAATGACGGAATATGCCCTTGGAAGCGACTCTGACGAAAAAATTTCAGATGTTGCCGTGAGCTTCAGCTGGAAGCTTATCAAGTCTCGTATGGAGAATGATTTCGAGCATGAGGAAAAGACTACATCCAATAAAAAGAAGGCTGCAAGAGCTTCTGCAAAGGTCAGAAGTAATAAATCAACAGGCGACAGTGATTCTGATGAAGGACAGAATGATTCTGACATTTCTGAAGATGATTCTTTCGATTTTGATTCTTCAGATTCGGTTTTTGAAATAGCAAAAGAAGATTTTGCAATTACAAAAGATGATTCTGCAAATGCAAAAGAAAGCAAATTGGATTCTGCACATGCAAGAATTAGCAGAAAAAAATCTGCATGTACAGAGATTAGCAAAAAAAATTCTGCACATGCAGAAAATAATCTGCAAAATTCTGTAAATGCAGAAGATAGCAGCATGGATTCTGTTCAAGCAGAAGATGTTGAAATAGTGACTGTAAATGCCGATTTTACCGACATTCAGGCTGTAGATACAGACTTTAGCACCGATAATTCTGTATCTTGTTCTGATTCCCTTATTAGTCAGACTGACAATAATATATATAATAATTTAAATTTAAATTATCTGACTGACTGTCAGTCAAATATATCTAGTAAATCTCTGAATACAAATGTCAATGTCAATCTAAATGTGGCTATCGGTGTACCTACTTTGCAGGAAGTCCAGGATTATTGTAAGTCACAAAATCTGATTGTCAATCCTGAAAAATTTTATGAGTATTATTCAGATAGGCAGTGGACTACTAGTGGAATACCAATCCATAATTGGCAACGGCTTATTATGAGTTGGAATGCAAATGAGTGGATTCCTTCTGTCGATATTGATGTTACAAATAAGAGAAAGATACCTCCACGCTGTGCAAAAGCACATAATTTTACAGAAAGAGATTATGATTTTGATATGCTTCAGAATAAGCTTTTAGCTATTGGGTGATTTTTAGATTGGAGTTAATTATGGATACTTATAAAAATGATACAAATCTATTTGTTAAACGTTCAGAAATTACAGATAAGGCAGAAAAATTTTTAGTCATTTAGAAATACCGATTTCCTGTTACTTGATAGGAAACAATAGTGGTATTAAAGTTATTGGTAATAGAAGGATGTATGACCTTTCAATATTAAATTTGGAAGGATATTATGATGTTTTAGAAACAGATGAGCAGAGAAAAATTAAGCTATTAAATAATCATAAGAGTTTAAGTGATATATATAATAAGCATTTTTATTCGGAAATAATTCATAAAGGGAAATATCAGTATTTAGATGTTATTAATGCTGGATTTACATTCATTATAGATGGAATCTCTATTATTAAGAAAAATGGTATCACATATTTGACATATAAAGATTTTTATATCTGGGACATGTTCCCTATTAAAACTATTTATGATTATAATCAAATTTCACATGCTTATTCTAGCCTTACAGCTCATTTTGCAGGTAATTCCTATGTTGCAGATGATAAAGATGCTTCATTTTGGATTAAAACTACTCTTGCAGCTAGAGGAGTTAAAAAGATTTTACCTTTTAAAACTCGTTATCTAATAGTTTAATGCGGAACTAGGCAAGTTATTCTATTAAAATTGGTTTTGTAAAGATTTTGAAGAACGAGAAGATAACGAAAAGGAGGATACAAACATTGCATCAGATAGTACCGAGTGAAAAATATTCAGGAATGCCATGCTCATTGGTTGCATTAAATTGTATGGCTGATTATTATGGCTTGACAAAGGATTACAAGGCTGTAATCAAAGAAAATGACATTACCTATAAAGATGATGGCTACCTTACTTTATATGGCTTTAACAAGCTCTTACGTGCTTCCTGGGGCAAAGTATGTGTGAGAAAGAGCGTTTACTTCAAACAAGGCGAAAGAATTAAGCTGAAGGACTTTCCAAAATATACTAAAGAGTTGCATAGCAAGAATGGGCTTATCGTTCCGATTGCATGTATCACTGTCCTAGGACATTCAGTCTTTGCTGTGGAAAATTCTTATTATTCATTTTTTGACAATAATGATGATGAGATAGTGAGAATATGGTATATCAATGAGCCTTACATGAGATCTTTGTGAAAAAAAATAGATAAATTGCAATTTGTGCAATTATTGCACAAATTAAGAAATGCAGTAAAATCAAGGGCTGAAGGGCATTTTTGCAACACTGAAAATATTGCAAAAATAGAAATTGCTTGAAGATTCTGAAATAGATGATATAATAATAAATACAAAAGAGTGCTACTGAGATAAGCGGTTAGTTCTCTAAATAAAGATTTTAACTAAAATAGTCGCTGTCTTTGGTAGAGGGGCGGCTATTTTAGTATATTCATAATATCTTTTCCGATTTCGTATCCGAGAGTAAAACAAGTAATACATAAAGCGATTACTGTTATTAAGTCTGTCGTATCCATCGTTCAAGCCCTCCTTTCCTAAAAAACAAGGTTAATAGGTAACATTGGAGGGATACTGCCCTCCGACAGAGAGGGCTGACCGCCTACCGTTAATTCAGTAGCACATACTTAGTTTATCATATATCTGTGATAGTTCAATTATTAAAAGCTAAAGAATTGCAATAAGAAAGGATATAACAGTATGGCAAATACTAATTTTCAAAAACCTGTACCTGTAATCAAATGGGCTGGAGGTAAACGCCAGTTAATCCCACAGATTACACAAATGATGCCTGAAGAATTCAATAAGTATTACGAACCGTTTTTTGGTGGAGGTGCATTATTTTGTGAATTAACGCCTGCATCAGCGACCATCAATGATTTTAACAAACAGTTAGTCGGTATGTATAAACAGATTAAAACTGATCCTGATGGTGTGTGTGCTGCATTATTTGATTTACAGCGTCAGTATAACGAAAAAGAAACGATGGAAGAAAAGGATGCTTTATACTACGAATTCCGAAAGTCATTTAATGATTATCTTGCAAATGATGCAGACATCAAATATTCACTTCCTACTGCATTATTGATCTTCTTAAATAAAGCTGGATTTAATGGGCTTTATAGGGTTAACGCTTCTGGAATGTACAATGTTCCTCCTGCACATCGAAAAAATGTCAAAGCTTATGACAGAGATAATATTATGGCTATGTCGAAAGCTTTGAAAAAAACAAAAATTATGTGTGGAGATTTTGCTAAGGCTTGTAAGAATGCAGAAGAAGGGGATTTCGTTTTCTTCGATTCTCCTTATTATGATACTTTTGATACTTATCAGGCAGGCGGTTTTTCCGAAGCAGATCATATTCGTCTGTTCAAATTGTTTAAAACTCTCTCTGATAAAGGTGTCTACTGCATGATGACAAATAATGATTGCGATTTTATTAAAAATCTTTACAAGGATTTCAATATAAAGGTCGTAGATGTAAAGAGAATGATAAATTGCGATGGAAAAAATAGGGTTGGCAAAGAAGTAATTGTAACCAACTATGATACAAAGGAGTAATTGAAGTAAAAAAAATAAAGCACCCTTTTCTCTTGGATTGAGAATTGGGTGCTTTTGATTTACAAGATTTGATGCTTAACTTATTAGCATTGCACATCGCTGTGCAGCCCCTTTTAGTTTCCGTCCGTTTTTTATTCCCGGGCCGCTTCATGCGGACGCCGGGATTTTCTTCATGCGAGCCCACTCTTTGCCTCGAGGTACTCCTCACGGCTCGAGAAGACCCTGACGCCGTCGGTATACAGGTTGAGGCCTTCGCTGCCAGCGCCAGCACCTGCTCCAGCGCCAGAATCGCCGTCGTCGCCGTCGCCTGTGAGCTTCCTGAGCTCATGCTCAAGCACCGCAACCCTAGCGCTTAACTGCATCATTCTTGAATGATATCCCTCAGAGATACCCTCGATGATGCTGGCGTATTCGTCCTGCGCCTGAGCCTCTTTTTTTGCCTGAGCCTTCCAGGCATGGAGCTTGGCATTCTGAGCTGTCAGCTCATGGATGCGTGCAGCCTTCTTAGCGACTTTCTCGCGAAGAGCCTTGATTTCCTCGTCAAGCTCGGCGCGGTCGGCTGCTGGGAGCGATTCCTCGCCCATGACATAGCCGCCATTCTTACGAATGGATGGCAACACCTCGTCAGTGATCCAGTCCTGAAACGCCTCGGCGCTCCTCTTCCTGGATTTTAAGATGAGGCGGTACATACCGGATTCGGATATCAGCATCATGAACCTTGCGCCGCCTCGGCCAGTGCTTTCAATAGGAAGCTTATATTTCTGAGACTCCTTCAGCCTCGTATAAGCATTCCTATGGTTGGTGATATCAAGCGCGTCGCAGATTTCTCCGCCGGCGAACCAGATTTCACCGTTTTTGTCCATCGTTGCGCTGACATGCCCAAGCTCAGCATTGTCAAACACTTCGAACTGAGCAAACATTTCGTTCTTCATATTCATTCTCCTTTGCAAAAGAAAGGAGCACGGACTTTCATCTATGCTCCAATTAACTATAGTTGCAAGGAAGGTGGAATATTGCCCTTAAGTAATCGCGCGTTATAATTATCTCGGGGTTGACAAAGTAGAACATAGATACTTTAAATAGTCGAACGTTTTTGAACGTCTGTTAAACGGACTTTCAAACATCCCGCATCATTACTACATTCTTCAAAATATACATAAACAATCGTACGATAAAATCGCCGTTTCAATCGAAAATTCCTACGTGACGCATTGCGATGCACCAGCAAATTTGTGCAATAATTGCACAAAGTAAGAAATGCAGTAAAATCAATGACTGAAGGGCATTTTGCAATGTTAAAAATATTGCAATTTAATTATCTAATTCCTAAAGCTTTTCTAATAACTAGCTTTGCAGATTCATCAAGATCTCTATATTTTGTAATAATTTTTACTTCTGTATCTGAAAGGCTGGCATTTGAAATATAATCATTCTTATCATCAAAAAAAAATGACATAGGAACATTTAATGCTTTTGCTAAATGTTTCAATGTTGAAAACTGTATCTTATCAAAATATTCATCGCTTCTTAAATATCTCATTAGAGAATTATATGGCATATCGCTCAATTTTGCCAATTCATAATATGAAATTTTCCTAAATTCCTTCTGCTGTTTTATTTTTTCACGAATATTCATACCAATTATATCTCCATCAATTATTTTCAAAATAATATAAAACGTATATTATCATATTTTTGAAAAAAATGTGAGATTGTCAAAATATTGCAAAAATATTGACGGAAATGGGGTATTAGGGGTATCCCCTAACAAGATGGATTTTGTCATACAAAATCCGTATCTTGCCAATATATATTTGGCAACTTTTCTAAAATTATCTGAAAGATTCGCAAAAAACCTGAATATTAAAATATTTTGCAGATTTGAATTGCAAATAAGGAGAAAACACGGAAAATTTGCAAAATTGCACTTTGTGCAATTATTGCACAAATCAAGAAATGCAGTAAAATCAAGGGCTGAAGGGCATTTTTACAACATTAAAAATTTTGCAAAATAGAAATTACTTGAAGATTTTAGAATAGATGTTATAATAATAAATACAAAAGGTGCTACCGAGATAAGCGGTTAGCTCTCTAATCAAAATGAATAACTAAAGTAGCCGTACATTTTGGAGAGTGGGCGGCTATTTTAGTATATTCATAATATCTTTTCCGATTTCGTATCCAAGAGTAAAACAAGCTATGCATAATGCAATAACTGTTATTAAGTCTGTCATATCCATCGTTCAAGCCCTCCTTTTCCTAAAAAACCAGGTTAATAGGTGACATGGAGGGATACTGCCCTCCGACAGAGAGGGCTAACCGCCTACCGTTAATTCAGTAGCACTTTGAATATTTTATCATGTATTTCAAATCATGCAATAAAAGAAAAATCTGCAAAATTGCACTTTGTGCAAATTTTGCACAAAGTGAGAAATGCCGTAAAATCAAGGGCTGAAGGGTGTTTTTACAATTATAAAAATTTTGCAAAAATAAAAAACAGATAGAAAATCTATCTGTTTTTTATTTTCTAGTTTTACTCGGATTTATTAAATCATTGAATGTAGGTTCTTCGTTAAAATAGTCTGTCCAATCTTCGCTTTAAGTTTTTTGCTGATAGCCTTCAGTGATTTTATTTAGCTCGCTTTCGGATATTCCGAAAGTCTCAACATAACTGTCAGGGTATGACATGCCTGAATGCGTTATATAGTAATTTGCTTTTTTCTGTGCTATTTCAAACGCTTCGGGGGTTACATCGGTTGCCCTGACCTTGATAAGCTGATAACCTTCCATATATTACACTACCTCCTCAATTCTGCTTTTGCAAAGCTTATAAAACTCCTGTAATGAAACTGAATTCTGAATGGCAATCAATCTTGCGTCCTTGTCAATTTCCTGGCTGTCTAATATATCTGCCATCAAATCAAGAGGTTTTTCATATAAGCCATTACAAGTAATATATTGAAAATCAGAATCTTCAATTATTTCGCCTTCATCAATTAAAAACCTTGCAAATAATATCCCGCCATCTTCTTCGTCATAACCGAAACAGATAAATGATTTTTTCACATTAAATCTCCTTTCTGTCTGATTTTTCAATTTGTGCAAAATTTGCACAAACCGAAAAACCTAGTAAAATCAAGGGCTGAATCGCATTTTTACAACTATGAAAATTTTGCAATTTTTATTTATGCTGCCTTTTTGATATGTCTTTTTTCCTTTATAAGCCTTTGCTTTTTTCTTTTATTTACTATATCAATCGGTATAAGGCTCGCCGCCCATATCAGATAGAAAATGCACATCGTTACGGCAAGGGAATCCGCAAGGGAGACATTTTCAAAAGAATATTTTGAATATATTGCGATAATGCCTGATATACTGCCTATGATATATGACATTGTGTTTATCATTTTTATTATTTTCATACCGTGCCTTCTTCCCTCAGTTTTTTCAGTGTCTTAAAATTCTTTGTGATTTCTTCTTTATCATTGCCATAAATCAGATAATAAATTGGAACACCAAAGAATACGGCTATCATATCAAGCTTGTCTGCCGGATAACTCTGCTTTCTAGGTTTTGTCAGATAATTCTGTGAGAATGACAATTCCCTTTCAAGCCTGGAAACCTTAATATTATTTGTTTTGCATAGAAGGTTTATTCTATACTGCTGTGACATTTTCATTTTATTTTCCTCCTTATATTATCCGATATGGTCTAAATCCTTCATTTCATCATCGCATAATATTTTTGCTATTATTTCAACATTGCTGATATTTAGAAATTTAGACATTCCATTCAGCAATAAAGAAATAATATTAGAAGCGTATGAATTAATATCATTTGGATCCTTGTCTCGAATCAGAGGAATGGTATTTGAATAAGTCTGTTTGATAAGCTTTTCAGTCCTTTTAACATATATGGACCAGCCGTCATTTCTTTCGGAAAAATTAAAATTTACTTTAAGCAAATCATAATATTCAGAATCTTCTCTGCATGGAATTTTATAATATTTAATCATGATATTCTCCTTTTCTTCTGTATTTTGAATTTTGTGCAATAATTGCACAAAGTTAAAAATGCAGTAAATTCAATGGCTGAATGGTATTTTTGCAACATTAAAAATATTGCAATATTTCCTAGGAAATCAGATAATAGCTTCTGACGGCTATTATCTGAATGAGTTTAATGATTATGCAGCGATTACCTTTTTGTCGTTTCTGCTATAGTAATATGCATGATCTGAAAGAATTTCATTAGCAGCCACTTCTGTGGTGTTAACGTCTGTTACCATCTTGTCCAATGTGCTTTTTGAAATTGGTACAGAAGATGGTACGATAAGGACTTCATGAATGCTTGAAGGAAGGATGTAAAAATCAGAATCAAACTGATTTGCAATTTTCTCAAGAAGCCCGTCATAAAGAATGACGCCTGCACCATTTGTCGTTCTTTCATTTGTAAGCACATACATCGGAACCTTATCCTCGCAATTATCATAAGGATTGAATCCCATCAAACGAGTAATTACAGCGTCTAATGTATCAAAGCTCGGTGGCAGAAGCTTTGGAGTATTTTCCATGGCGATTGCATAAAGATCTTCTGTCGTTACACCCCATGACTTGATATGAGAGTAATGAATAAGAATTGAGGCCGTTGAGTCAAAATCGTTTGTCGGCACAAGGTAACAGAACACGATGTCAAGGTCCATATATGGAATATGCGGTACGTCTGACAGAAGCTCTTTATTGAGATCATGATTGAGTATCCTAAAAACGATACGTTCCTTTGCGTTTTCAAAATTTGTGAAGCTGTCAGTGTTAAAATCTGTATTCATTCTATTCTCCTTATACTCTTTAATTACTTTTTTTGCCACATCCTGTATTGTGAGAAGGCCTGCCCTCCACTTTGGATAGTATTCGTCAAGATAAATGGTAGGGCTGATATTTCTGCCGTTTTCTGAAATCACAAGGCCTGTAAGCCTGGTGTCATTAGTTTTTACAATACTTCTAATATCAATATCTTTAATATCAATATCAGTATTGAGTTTTACAATTTGAGCCTTTACTTCTTCTGCAAAATTTGATAAATTATTCATGGTATTAATCCTTTCAAAATCTTATGTATGTAGTAGGGGGATGTGATTAAGCTTAAATATCTCCACCATTATACTACACCAGTCAAGGACAAAAGTCAAGGACTTTTTAAAAAAATTTTATTTTTTTTGATATTTTTTTTGCCGTTGGCTGCGGTCTTTTCCTTTGGCACGAGGGGCGGCGGGCTTTTTTCTTTCTTATTCGTGATATAAATTAGTTCAGATTTCTTTATTCTTTTTTTTCAAAAATAATCAATTTTCATAAATGAAATTCATAAAAATAAATATATCATTTCTGATATTTACATTTATTTTTTCGTATGACAGAATATTTTTCTATGAAGGAGTACAGACTGAATGTAAGAATTTCAGATGGAGAATATTTAGCACTTGAGAAGGCGGCTTCAGAAAGAAAAATGTCAAAATCTGAATATATTCGAGAAGTGCTTGATAATTCTTTTAATTTTAAATCAAGGGAGCAGTATGCATTAGAAAAGCAGTTAATTAGCGAAATAAACCATATAGGTATAAATATTAATCAGATAGCAAGAAATAATAATAGCGAACTTTATTTTGATTCTGACAAGAAAAAGCTTTTTATGCTTATGAATGAGGTATTGGAAATTATTCAAAAGGCGGTTGGCTGATGGCAATATTCAAATGGATTGGGGCTATACATCCAGATATGAATGGCGAAAATAAATTTTCCCATGTAAAAAATCTGCTTAATTATATTGTAAATCCTCAAAAGACTGACAGCTGCATTTATGTGGGAAGCAATTTATGTTTTCCTGATGCTGATTCTGCATATGAACAGTTTATCAGAACTGACGAAGTTTTTGGAAAAATGCCAACTAAGATAAAGGATAGACTAGCTTATCATGCCTGTATATCTTTTAAAAAGAATGATGAAGATGTAAATAAAGACAAGGCATTTGATATTGTATCAAAATTTGTAGCTGAGTATCTGCCTGGATATGAATGTGTATTTTCCGTGCATGATGATAAGGAACATCTGCATTGCCATATTGCGTTTAATTCTGTAAGTACGGTTACTGGCCGTAAATTCAATTACAGTGATAATGACTGGGAAAGGGTGATAATGCCCATATTGGATAAGCTTTGCACACAGCATGGAATACATACTCTTGAAGAAGATACGAATACTACTTATGGTGAGATGAAGTCTGACCGAAAATCCAGAAGCAATAAAACTTTTCATAGTAATAAAAGGAATGGAAATAATAAATATTATAAAGAAGAGAATGACAAATATGCCAATCGTAAAGATATGATCCGTTATGATATTGACAAATTGATAAATGAGTCTGTTTCCTTTAATGATTTCTTAAAGAAACTTTCTGATGAAGGCTATGTTTTCAGAATGGGTAAGACAAATAATGAAAGATTTACGGATACTGAATATCTTGCATTGAAATGCCAAGGCATGGATAAATACAGAAGGACTTATGCTTTAGGAAGAGATTATACTGTCAGCTCCATTAAAAGAAGGATAGCACATAAGGAAAAGGAAAAATATGACAGAAGCGATTTTGAACCGTATTCCGATCCTGATTTTGAATATATTTTCTATAAGACCAGGCTTTATGGATTTAAAGTTCATTATGAATCCATAAAACTGAATACTCCTGTAAGCAATGTATATCGTAAGCATTATAGATATATGTATCAATGCGGTATAAAGCCTAAACATTTTCAGCTGGATTATAAGGAGACTAATGAAAGGGTAAAAGCTATCAAATCAACAATTAACAGACTGAATTTATTGGAAGATTATTGTTTTACTTCTTCCGACAGCGTATCAAGGGTAATAGATGAAAAAAAAACAAGATTAACTTTTATTAATTCAGATATAGAAAATATTAATGAGCAGTTAAAGAAATATAGAAAAATTAAGAATAGTTTTAAGAAGCTTGATGAACTTTCTGTAAAGCATGAATTATATCTAAAGGGCTTTACAGAATATGAGGAATATTCTGTTTTATATGAGAAGCTGTTATCTTCTGTTAGGTCTTTTGATATTTCTGAAGATGAGTGCAGCATTGCTATTGACAAATTGTATTCACAGCGGAAAGCGTTAAATATGGAAAAAAAGTCTGTAATCAAAGAAATGCAGGATTTTGACATATTAAGGGGTGAATTTGATGAAGCGGCCAGAGTACATTCTTTTGGCGATGTCGATATTAATATTCTTAACGATATTGATAGTTCGTATTCATTTAGTGATAGCGGTATAAGGAGAAAATAATTTTATGATGCTGTCTGTAAAGGATATTGATGTTAAATTTCAGAAAGGTCTTTCTGATTTAAAAGAAAATGAGCCTGATATTTATGGTTGGTTTGTCCGTTCTGCCAGGGAATTTGGAGGATTTGATGACAAGCTTATGGATTTTCTTATAAGTCTTTCCATAAAATCAGTAACTTTGTTTTCAGAATGCCTTGAAGCTTATCTATATGGTTTGGATACTGATTATTTAAGCGTTTATTATGATATTTATAATAAATACAGTGGAGATGATTATGTTGAACTTCGTCATGATTTCTTAAACTTGTTTATTGATTGTGCTAGTTCTAACATCAGTTATGACAAAGTTTCCGATGTACTGGAAAAATGTAATTATGATTATTCTGTATTTTCTTTATCTTTAGAGAATCAGATATATTTAAATAATATTACTTCTTTTGAAGAAGTTTCATTATTTATTGATAAGCTTTCTAAAGATGCAGGAGATTATAAGGGAAAAGATCATTTTAACTATTATATTGATATATTTCAGAATGCCATTAATTTATATGGCGGTATGCCATCTGATGTTTTTGATTATCTTAAAGGTTTTTCGGAATTTGAAAATGGGAATCCCAGATATGTTTCTTTTTCTGAACCTCTCCATAATGTTTTCATTTTTTTAGTTAATAGATGTGCTTCTTCAGTATGGTTCAAATTAGGATATGAATTATATCAACATGCAATAAGCACTGAAAATTATTTCTGGGTTAACATTATAGACAGTATATATGATGATACCATTGATGTTGACAGGCTTATGAATTTTCTTTATATACATAAGGATTTAAAATATCCGTATCTTTTTATCAAATATTCTGAAAAGCTGAAAGCACAAAATTTTAGATTCAATATGAAGAAAATTAATAATTCTGTGGATATTTCTGCTATAGATGATATTTATGATACATTGGACAATGTTTCATATAATCTATCCAAATATTCGGATAATTTTGATGAACTGACTAATAAATATGATGAACTTCATAAATCTTATGATAATTTAAATCTGAAACTGTCTGACGTTACTAAAAATGATTACATATCTGATAGTCATCGTACTGATAATTCTGCATATTATGAGCAGATTGACAGTTTTGGAGGGTATCTTCTTTCCAAAAACAATAGAGATTTTTTCAATGATAAAAAAAATGAAGTTGCGGACGATTCTGAAAAATCAGAAAGCTTTATAAAACATGATTCTTCGGATAATACTTCTGATTTTAAGAATATAGACAATATTCAGAAAGAAGAAATTAATGATAGCCATGTTGCTGATAGCAATATAGAATCTAATGAAAATTTCAGTTTTCATAATTCAAACGAGGCTTTTTCAAAAAATTCTTATCATAATGATAATGATATTCCTGTTGAAAAAAGTTATGTTGTTGATCAAGATGATTCTCATTTGGATTTAGATTCTGATGGCAATCAGATCCTTTCGTTTTCTGATACTGATGACGAGGGCAGTAATCAATATAATAGAGAAATTAATGATGCTATTTCTGATTTGAATATAGATTATAGGCAGGAATCTGGTAGTTTCCATAAAAAATTCAAAATCAATAATAGTGGCAATATTTATTTGCAGAGGAAATTTGTTCTTCCTGTTGGACAGTCTACTTCGGTTAATGGTAATTCTTTCTTTGACAGGATGGCCAGGCATATACTGTTTGCCAACTTTGTCAATTCTGTTCCGGAAGATGCCAAATTGAAAAGCATATACGGATATTGCGTTAATGATCCTCATTTTGGGAAAAAATCATTGCTTTATATAGGAAATATTGCAAAGACAAATAAGCTTAGTATGGATGAATTATTCAAGTATCTTCTGAAATATCCTTCGGTCGATGAGCTGAAATCAAAGTATGAAGGCTTGAACAATGATATGTTGTAATTTCTTTTTAATTTATTTATGGAGGTAAAAACATGGAAGGCGAACAGAATATGGGTTCATTATTACAGGTAAGTTTTCAAGGCTTGCAGTTTGCGTTTACTGCCACATTACAGGCGGCAGAGCTTGCTTTCAAATTTATTCAGTATCTTGCCAATCTGCCTAAATATCATCAGACTAAAGGACTTACTTCTCTTGAAGAATTATCTGAATCATGTGGCGGCAATGTAAAGGTTTTTTCCATGAAAAAAGACCAGTATGAACTTCTTTCAAAAAACCTTACAGAAAATGGCGTATTGTTTAGTGAAGCTCCATCGCTTGTAGATGATAATACCGTAAATTTTTTTGTAGGTGCAAAAGACCTTGCAATTGTACAGCAATGCATGGATGATTTGCAGAAACGTTTTATTAATGAAGCTGTCAAATCAGGAAAATTTAGTAATGAATCTGAAGCTGCAGACGCATTTATGAATGACAACCGCAATCTTGATTTCAATGAATATCTTAATAAGGAATTTGCACCTCTTTCTAAAGATGAGTTTTCATCACGCATGGCTAAGCAGTTTGGAAGTGACTGGCTGAAGGATATATCAAGTTATGAACTGAAAAAGGATGAAAAGGGAAATTTTATGCTTCGTAACGAGGAGATAGATGCCCTTGCTGCCAAGACAAAGCTTAATATTGGTGATTCAAATGCCGATTCTCGTTACGTTATGCAGTTTGCGGAAGATGAATACAAGATGGATTTTCTTAAAAAACATGGTACTGATACATCAAAGCTGTCACCTTCTGATATTAAATCACATATCCGTATGCAGACAGATGATTATGTATTGGTTCAGCTATCCTCATTTTCACCTATAGGTGCATGGATTCCTAAAGATGATATTGTTTCCATGAGGGCTTCTACATCTAATCCTCTTGTTTCTAAAGAGCAGGGTGTTTATAAGGATTTTATGAATACAATTATTTTTAATAAAAATGAAAAAATCAAAGTCTGCAATATCAATAAGCCGGAAGATGTACATGAATTTCCTATAACCAAGCCGGAAACTCATGATCCTTCTTCGGAAGTATTTTCATTTTCTGAATTTAAAAATATGCATGACAAAATGCTTCGTTCTTATTTTAAGGAAGATGAGAAGAGCATGAAAGAGCATATTAAAGAATTTTATTATAATAATAATTATAAAGACATTATGTATTATCTTAAAGATATTACTGGCTTCTATCAGGATAATGCTAATAATTCTAATGAAAATCTTTCTGCTGAAGATTATAAAAATGCTGATATGGAAAAGAATCAGAAATCTTATAATTCAGAACAATTTGAAAAAATTTTCAATGATAATCTAGCTAATAATTTTTTAAATTCCTATAAGAGATAATCTTGGAGTATATCATATGTTTGGAAGGACACATAAAAAAAGAAAACCGGATGCTTTTACAATAATTACCGGAATTGTGCTGTTCGGATATATTGGTTATTTATTTGCCGGAGCCTGGACTAATGAGCATGATGCACTTGCCTTCTTGAGCAATCTTAATGCTGTATTTAAAAAGCCATTTGCAGATTACAGAAATGAATATACTGTAAGAGGTGTGCTTTTATTTGTTGCATTTTTCCTTGTTGGATATGTCCTTTATACTCTTAATGGAAGGGATTATATACCTGGAGAAGAAATGGGTTCCGAACATTTTATGGATCCAAGAGAGCTTTCAAGGAAACTTGAAGATCCGAATAATGATCCGGACGATCCAAAAAATATTACATTTATTATAAACAGAACAAAATCATATTCATTCTGGCATCTGTTTATCTGGCCATTTGTAGTATTTTCCATAATATTTGTAATGCTGACGTTTATTACAAGCTTGCATAATAAACAGCAGACCGGTATGTTTTTATTACATTCGCTTTGCTGGGCTTTCATAATATCTGCCATTATTTCATATACATTAGTTTTTAAGAGATGGTATAATACAGAATTTTCCGGAAAATCATCAAGCCTGATAAAGGCATTATTATTTTACTGTATCATACTATGTATCATCTATTTGCTTTTCAATGTATCTATTGGGCATACAATTAATATTATTAGGGTGATAGTGTTATTTCTATTATTATTAATTGGTTCAATTATCATTTCGGTTATTCTTTCTATATTAAGAAAGCGTGCGTAAAATTATGAAAAAAAATATTTTTTCTAAAAATAAAAAGAATTTTTTTCAAGATGCTATAAATGACTGTTTTGTAACCGAGCAGACTATTAATACGAGGGACAGAATTATTTCAAAAAATCTTAGGATGTCCATGAATACAAGGCATACTGACAGAAATAATAATATCCTTGTAATCGGCGGTTCTGGTGCGGGCAAGACATTCAGGTTTGTTAAGCCTATCATTTTACAGCAAGGCTCTTCTTTTTTTATTACAGATCCTAAAGGAGAGATTTTCAGGGACACTTCTAATTTTCTTCGAATGAATGGATATGATGTAAAGGTAATTAATCTCTTGAATGAGACTGAGATGTTCAAATCTTCCGGTTATAATCCTTTCGTATATATTTCATCTGAAACAGATGTATTAAAGCTTATTACTAACCTTATTTCCAATACTACACCCGCTAATTCACAATCATCTGATCCTTTCTGGGAAAAGGCAGAAGCTATGCTTTTACAGGCTCTTTTCTTTTATGTATGGATGGAAGGAGTCCCTGTAGGTATTTCAAACTGTAAGAAGCCTGGTACTAATGAAGATGATGTTGACGAGATTTTAAGGCTCATTGATGATCCTAATACTCAGAAGGTAAAGAATGTCCGTGCCGTCATGACTCTTTTGCGGTTTGCCGATTTTAAGACAAATGCCAGGGGGCAGAAGGAAAAATCCACTCTTGATCAGATATTTGACCATCTTGAACAGAAAAATCCATTACATAAGGCCGTGGTTAATTATAACAAGGTAATGAGAGGTGCTGCCGATACTGTACGTTCCATTATCATTTCTGCAAATTCAAGGCTTGCACCTGTAGAGTCTGAAGCCATACTTACGCTTTTTGATGAAGATGAAATAAATATCGAATCAATGGGAGTAAAAAAGACAGTAGTATACTGTATTATTCCTGATAATGACAAAACTTATAATTTCGTAGTCGGGCTTCTTTATACGCAGGCGTTTCAGAAACTTTATTATGAAGCTGACTTCGTTCATGGCGGAAGGCTTCCTGTTCATGTAACATTTTTACTTGACGAGTTTGCCAACGTTGCCTTGCCAGACGATTTTCTTTCGCTTCTTTCCACTATGCGTTCAAGGGAAATATCCTCAATAATTATTATTCAGGATATATCACAGATTAAAAAAATGTATAAGGAAGGCGAACACGAATCACTTGAAGCAAACTGCGATACATGGGTATATCTTGGCGGTAATGGACCTTCTACACAGAAAGAACTTTCCGAATTGATGGGCAAGCATACTTATGATAAGAAAACAAGCGGTACGACATTTGGGAAACAGGGTTCTTCCAGTCAGAATGAAGATGTAATTGGAAGGGAGCTTATGTTTCCTTCTGAACTCAGGCGTATGGACGGCAAAAAATGCGTTGTATTCATAAGAGGTTATTATCCGATTCTTGATGACAAGATTGATACGTTACATCACCCTCTCTGGAATATGATGGTAAATTCTGCAAAAAAACCGCTTTTTGATGCACGTATCGAGCGTGCCAGAAAGAAAGGCAAAGGTGATGAAATGTCTAATTTCTATCTTCCTAATGATTACAGATACCTCCTTGAAGAAGATAAATTTAAGAGAAAACAATATTTTGAAGAAAAGAAAGTCCAGGAAGCCATTGGCGGGATAGTTCCGCCTGAACCGGAGAGGAATGTTATAGAGCTTTCTCTTTCACAATTCGACAGATATTATCACAAGCTTATTTCTGATGAACAGACGGAAAATTTATCAGAGAAAGAACTGATGGCAAATAATAAACGGCTTGATGAAGAACGAAGGCTGTTTATCGGTGATGATAATGAAAATAATGCTGACAAAGATTCAGATAATAACAATTATGAAGTTAAAAATTCTGAAAAGAGAAACGTGACAGAGACTCATGACAAGAGAACAGTTAAATCTCCTGTAGGTCCACGATTTATTGATAATGATGAACATAATATGATGCAGACAATATATACTGCATTTCGTTCAGAATTAATCAATGAAGGTTTTACAAATGAAAAAGCGGAAAGTCTTATGAATTTTGTAATACAGCGTAGTACATCTAAAGAAAAACTTAATATGTTTCTCGAAAGCATCGATCCCGACATGGATATGGATTCTATTTTAATGATTTATAATTCTATCTGATTATTATTTCATTTATGAAAATATTTAAATTAAAAATATCATTTATGATGTTGAAATAGACTTATGATTTTAATATCTTTTAGTAAAATCCTTTTTTATTTTAGTTCTTTTAGGAGGTTAATTTTATGTCTACGTTTTTAGCAACTTTAAAAAATTTTTATCTTATTGGCACGTTTGTATTTGCTGATAAAACCCTTGATGGTTCTAAAGCTGTGCAAGGACTTACGGATATTAAAAACGTGCTTATCACGATTGTTGCTGTTATTGGTGCCATTATCGTTGTCAAAAATCTTATGGATTTTGCCACAGGCATTCAGGATAGGGATTCTTCATCTATATCTTCCGGTATAAGGGGAATGGTTGCAGGTGGTCTTATGGCGGCCGGTTCTGTCATCGTAGGAATGTTTACATAAAATAACTGTTATAGGAAAATTTTATGTTTAAGGCTTTTAATAAAAAATGTGCGGATAAGCTATCTATAGTATTTAATAAATTATTTGATAAGGCTGAATCTGTTAATGAATCATTTGTAAGTAGGGTAAATACTTTTTCAAAAAGGAAAAAGATTTTTCTTGCATTTATTTTTGTAACAAGTTTATTCTGTTTCAGCTTTATTTTAAGTAATTCATTTCAATATACTGAGAATAATCATATTGAGAAGGTCTATTATGACAATCCTGTAATTAATTTTCCAAGTTTTCCTTCAGTCCAGGATATTGTCAGCGGTATTGTTTTAGGAATAGCAAATCCAAAAGCATTACTTCGAATGTTAGTTATACAAATTGTAACTAACATGTGCCTTCAATATGGAGCTAATGCTTTTAATGCTTGTTGTAAGTATGCTGTCAATTTACTTACAATGCATCCTGATGCATGGGCAGATGGTAAAGGATATGCCATTTCTAAAAATCTTTCTGCAGCTTTCCAGGTAATTGCCACCGTATTATTGGTAGTTTTTTTCCTAATTGGACTTTGTGATGAAGCATTAGATAACAATAAAGAAATCAGGCTTGAATCTGTTATCAGGCTAATAATCAGATTTGCTCTTGCTGAGTTTTTAATAGTAAATTGTTTTACGATAATTTCCGGATTTTTTACTATCGTAGATGATATGCTTCCGTATATTAATGGTAGTGAGAGCATAGTATCTGGAGATATGACTGATTTATATGGTGATTTGCTAAAAAAATTATCTGCTCAAAATGCGTTTACAACATCTCCTGATGCAAGTTTAACATACTCACCTTCAGATGCCATGACTTATGGAAAAGGAACTCTATATCTTGTAATTTCTGTTGTATATTTTTTTGTAGCATTTATTTCTGGCTGCATATTAGTTTTTGAAGCATTTTTCAGATTCTTTAAGATTCTTATACTTCTGCCATATGGCACTATTGCTAATTCTACTCTTGCAGGAACTAATGCCATGCGTCAGACGGCTATTCAGTTTTGGAAATATGCATTATCAGTAATACTCGATGCCATTACCATGCTTGTCACTTTGAGGATTTTTGCTGTAGTTTTTCCTACTATTGACATATTTAATGGCTTTATAGATGGTGATGTCGGTAAAGTTCTTACACAGATATGTTTCTTTTTCGTGTTAATTGGCGTAATAAAGGGTTCATCGAATATAACTAAGCAGGCTCTCGGTATCTGAAAGGTAATTTTTCTTATGCAGGATATACATATTTGTGGAATAGCTGATGATTTTCCTGTGGCAGAGCTTATAAGAAAAAAAGATGGCAATAAAATGCCATTTGCCAATCTTATGCTTCTTGATTCTGATTTATGCCTTCCATGTGTGTTTTTTGACAACCTTGCCATTGAATGTATTAAGAAGATAAAAAAAGATAATGTACTTGATGTATATGGAACACTCTTTCAGAAAATTTCAGTTAATGATGACTATTCTTATGATATAAATACCTATCTGTTGGTAAATTCGTTTTCTGTAGATATTAATGGATATGATTACGTTTTTACACATAATGGCAATTATGAAGGATATATAAGTTTTATTCCGGAATATCCAGTAAATGATTATTTAAAAGGCAGGCTTATCTCACTTGAAAGGAATGTAATAAATGCTGAGCATTGATATTAATAGGGATATTGAAAAATATGAAGAATCTGTCATTGCCGGATTTAATGGAAAAAAGTCTCTTGCACTTGTTGCTTGTGTCGGCATAGGCGGAGGGTTGGGATTCCTTATGTATTATAAGTTTCACGTCAATATGAACCTTATTGCACTAATAATAATACCCATACTTTCGCCTATTATCCTTGTTTCTTTCGGTACAAAGGACGGCATGACTTTTAAGGAACAGCTTGATTACAGACTGCATCATAAAAGGGGTTATATCCAGAATAAATCTTCTGTGTTAAATGCTGTTGAATTAAAGGAAATTGATTTGATTAAAATGGAAGCTGAAGAAAAGAAAGCAACCAAAGGCAGAAAAAATCATATAGCTAAGTCAAAGGAATGTAAATGAAAAATATTTCAAATAAGGAAAAAAAGAATGAGAAAAAGATAAAGGAACCTGTCTTTAAGAAACAGAAGATAGACAAGATTCCGGTACTTAAAAGCCCTATGGATTTCAAATTTGCTACGGAGTGTGAATTTGTTACTGATGAAGGGCTTTTTTCAGCTCCTCCACATAATAAGTTCTTATCTTTCTGTATAAAATCAGATGTTTTTCAGAATCTTGGACGAGCAGTATATGAACTTAGGAAGGACAATGCTTATTTTACGTTAAAAAAATATCAGGGAAGTTTTTATTTTACATTTTTTACTTATTTTTCTAATCTGTATGAATTTATAAATAACGAATTTGTTTCTAAATATAACGAATATATCAGGATAATTGATTCTTTTGGCGGAAATGCTGTTCTTTTAAATCTTGCTGACAGATTTTCCTTTATTTCTGAATGTTTTTCTAATTTCATTAATATTGATGGTTTAGGCTCGCTTCGTGACAATCCATGCAGGCTTATTAGGTTTTATAATGATCAGGCGGAAGTTTCTGATGATTTTTTCAAGGTCAATGACAGATATTATAGTGTCTTAAAAATTTCCAGGCTTCCTTTTTATGATTCTTTTAATGTATTTGATTTCATTTATGATTTTCATGATGTATGCGATGCGTCTTTTCTGATATGTCCTTTCGAGACATCTGATGTACAGAATAACTGTGACAATATGTTTGTAGAATTCAATTCTTGGCAGGGAAAGATAGAAAGAAAGGATATGCAGTCTGCAAAAGTGTTCTTTATGAAAGATAACGATGTTGAAGATGCTGACTGTTATTTTTCAGGTCTTGGAATCTCACTTGTAATAAGCGGGGTATCCGTTGCTTCATTAACAGAAAACATTAATTCAATAAGGAATGAGCTTCTTAACAAGGGATTTGATGTACAGAAAGTCTTTGGTATCTATAAGAATCCATTGTTTGAGATTAATGGATTTTCTTTTGATTTCTGTCCGGTCATAAATTTCAAGACTTCACTTCTTGCAAGTATATTCGGTACTGTATCTGATGCACAGGTTGATGAAACTGACAGTGAAATCAGAAAATTATTTGGTTTCTGATCGGAGGTAAACGAATGATAAAGTCTAAAAGGCAGCTGTTTCTTGATATAAAGACTTCTGAAAAGACATTAAATAATACGCCTTCATCTACAGAGGATATTATTGAGATAAAAGGCGTTGATTCCGGTGGTATTTTTAAATTATCTGATAATAGATGGTCTATTAGCTGTCGGATAAAGGATGTGAATTTCACGCCAATGACTGAAGATGAGCAGGATTTGTTTCTTGATGAATGGCAGAAGGCAGTCAACTCTTTTACTTGTGAAGTTTTCATTTCCACGTTCAATAAGAACAGGAACATGGAAGTTGTCCGTGACAGGCTCTTTTACAAGAAAAAGGGCGATGAATATGACTGGCTCTGTGATTCATATAATAACATCATTCGTGATAAGATTGTAAATGGCAGAAAGTCTATAGAACAGGTTAAAATCTTGACTCTTGCTTGTGACAGAAGCGATTATGATGAAGCAAAGCAGTATCTGTATGAGATATATTCTGCACTTTCCAATGTATTTCTTTCTTTCAAAAGCAACCTTACTATTCTTGATACTAATGAAAGGCTTGAGCTTCTCTATGATTTTTACCATGTAGGCAGTGAGGAATACTTTAATTTCGATATAAATGATTATGCTGCCCAGGGACGTGATTATAAGCAGTATATCGCTCCAGATTCTATAAGCTTTGAGCGTGATACCTTCCATATGAATGGAAAAATAGGAAGGGTGTTATGTCTTGAACCTTCAAAATATCCTGTAAGCCTTGTGGCAAATTTTTTTTCACAAGTCAGCAATCTTTCATGCGTATCATTCTTTACTATGAATTATCTGATGATTCCGCAGGATGTTGCTATCAAGACGCTGGAAAGCAAACAGATAGGAATAGAGCATGATATTGAAAAACAGCAGCAGAGAAGAAATCGTGATGGTAATTTCAGTTCTGACATTTCCTTTAAGACAAGGACTGAAAAAAAAGAAGTAGAAGCGATGCTTTCAGAACTTCATGGTTCTGATGCCAAGGTTTTCTGGTTTGGTTTTACCATAGTATTGATTGCAGATAATGAGAAGGAACTTGAACGAGCAGAAATGAGCCTTCGTTCTATTTGTGATGGAACGGGAACGGAGGGATTGCTTAAGCCATACAGTCTGCGACAGAGGGAGGGACTTAATACTGCGCTTCCTTATGGTGTCAGGCAAGTTTCTAAGCTTAGGACTCTTTTTTCATCTTCTCTTGAAGCATTTATACCTTTTAATGCTGTTGAATGCCAGACAAACAGAAATCCTTTCTATTATGGTATAAATGATGTAACGCATGAGCCTATATTATGGAACAGAATGAATAATACCAATGGAAATGGCTTTGTTTTCGGAATACCAGGAGGTGGAAAATCATTTACAGGCTGCAAGCTTGAAGCACTTTCTGTATTTGCAAAGACTGATGATGATATTATTTTTATTGATCCTACACTTGAATATTTTAATGTAGCTGATGTCCTTGGCGGACAGAAGATAAACCTTACATCATATACCAATCAGTATATGAATCCTATGGAAGTAAATCTTCAGACACTTTCCATTAATGATGAGGACGGACAGATTCATGATAAATGTGATTACATGCGTGGATTTATAGACCTTGCAATGGACGGTGCAATGTTATATTCACATAAGACAATCGTAGACAGATGTGTCCGTGAACTTTATCATGAAATAGCCGTGCTTCCTGTTAATGAAAGGCGACAGCCGATATTTTCAGATTTTCTACGAATTGTTAGACAGCAGAAGGAAAGGGAAGCAAATCAGATAGCTGTTGCTATGGAGCTGTTTACTGACGGTGGACTTAATATTTTTAACCATCAGTCTAATGTTAATCTTAATAATAGGGTGCTTGTATTCGGACTTCGTGATCTTGGTGATGATTTACAGAATGTTGCCATGATGACCATGCTTGAATTTGTTCGTACACGTATTATCCGGAATGCCGGACTTGGAAGAAATACATGGCTTTATATTGATGAGATACATACTGTACTCCGCAATCAGTATTCAACAGAATATCTCATTTCCTTATGGAAGAAAGTCAGAAAGCTTGGAGGACTTTGTACTGGCATTACGCAAAACGTTGTCGAAATACTTGAAACACCAAGGGTGTCTACGCTTATATCAAATTCAGAATACACGATGTTCTTAAAGCAGTCAGAGCCTGATGTGGAAGCATTAAAGACCATATTTAAGGGCATAAGTCCTGCACAGCTTAATTATGTCAAAATCGCATCTCCTGGAACCGGACTTATTAAATTTGGCGATTCTGTAATCAGGTTCAATAATGTTATAAGCAAAGACAATCCTATTTATGATGTGTTCAATACCAATGCGCAGGAACTTGCTGCGAAGAAAAAACAGCTCGTATCATCTTATTAAGGGGTGAAATTTATGGCTAGAAAAGGAAGCACACAATTATATGATTATGACGGCAATCTAGCCTTAAATTCAAGGCGCAGACAGAACAGCAGTATAGAATATTATCAGAACAAGCAGTACAGGCATCATTCTTCCTATAACTTGTCAGAAAATACGAATAAGGGAAAAATATCCGCATATTCCAATATGCTGTCAAAAAGGGCGGAAAGCGTTAACCGAGAAATTAATTTCTTGAAGAAAAAACAGGAAAGGTTGCAACAAGAGATTGACAAGCTTGAAAATGGTGGAAATAAGGAAGATGCCTATGTACAGGAGCAGATTGATGAACTGAATGCCGAGCTTCAGCGTGTTTCAAAACAGATTGCGGAAGACGCAAAAACTGTCATATCTTTAGGAATATCTGCCGGAACCGGTGGCGGAGCTTCTTCTGATACATCTACTCAGGGTGGTGGCAGTAGTGCTTCAGCTGGCAGAGCTAATGATGCTGGCGGTTCTTCTAAATCAAATAATAATGCATCAAATTCTCATACCGGAGTTTCAAATAATCCCAAGAGAAGAAAACAGATTGATTCTTTTCTGGAAAAGAAGGAAAAGCTTGATAAGATTACTTCCATTACCGGAAATCCGGTAGGAATAGTTAATGCCGGAATATCAAAGACTGGACGGAAAGTAAGCAAGTTTGGTAAAGATGCGGAAGAATCTGCGTCCGGAAATGTAAATTATGATCCACAAAAACATGCACAGCAGTTTGTTCAGAATACTTTTAAGAAACTTAATGATACCAGGCGGCAGACTAATTCTGCAGTAGTTGGTATAGCTACTTTGGTAGGCGGTCCATTAGGCGGTCTTATTGCTATTTTAGTAATAATTATCCTGACTTTACTTATCGGTGCTTCGTTATTCTTCAGTATTTTTTCATTGGCTGGAGGTTCGACACAAGGGCTTTCTGGGTTAAATAATAGTTCAAATTATTCATATAATTCAGATAATAATAATCCTGGTACCGATTATTCTTTTAATTTTTCTGATATTGCTTCTACCGATAAAAATACTTTGGCAGCTTCTTATGCCGTTTCTAAAATTGGCTGTCCATATGATCAGAATGCTCATGGAAAAATAAATATTGATGTATTTGACTGTTCATCATTATGCTATAGGGCTTATCAAAATGTCGGGATTGATATTTCTAATAATGGAAATTATACAACTGATGGAGAGTTGAGAGCTGCGGAACAGAAGGGACAGATAATAGATATAAATGACATACAGCCTGGTGATTTGATATTTTTCTGGAAAAGTGACAGCACTTATTATAAAGGAGTAGGACACGTTGAAATGTATATTGGTGATGGAAAGGTTGTTCATGCTAAAGGAGTTAATTATGGTGTTGTATTAGATGATTTTTATAAACAGATTAAACCTACAGCTACACGGCATGTAATCTGTGTGAGTCGTCCTTATTAATTATGCTATAGAAATAAATATATCATATTTGGATAATCAAGTATAAATAAATACCATAAATGATATTTAATTAGTGTCATTTTTATAATAATATTTTCAATGTAAATGAGAGGAAAGATACTATGGCGGACAATATTAATGCATTCATTTCAGTGGTAAATACTTCCGATGCTGCCGTTAACAGACAGAAAGAAAAAGACAAGCGGAGAGTAATGAAGCTTATTGAAAACATAAAGAACAAAAAGGAAATGGCTTATACAGACAGGCCTGGAAATATTTAAGACTCGGGGTATCAAACATGAGCGACAATGATAAAATGATGAATTTTGAAGAATATTCCAATAAGGTGCTTGAAACAATAAATGACTATATGGATTCTTCAGAAGAATACAATTTCAAACTGATTGACCATGCACAGTTCAATGGTTCTGTAGACAAAAGTATCGTATGTTTCAAGAAGTCTGATGAAGAATATGTCTATTCTCCTTTCTTTCATCTAAAAGGATTCTATATGTCGTATTGTAATCTATGCAGGCTACAGTATCCTAGCAATCAGGCTTTTAATTCTTCAATGGAGCAGCTTTCTGATAAATTCAAGGAGTTGTTTGACAATCCACAGAACAAGCTGAATTTCAATAGTGACGGCATTAATATTACTGATTATAACATTGTAAAGGATAAGCTGTTTTTGCAGGTTTGCAATGCTGATAAAAATAAAAAATATCTTGAGGATAAGCCACATTATGATTTAGATGACCTTTCGGTTTTTGCTTGTGCAAAAATTATGAAGGATGGTAAAAGCTATATTTTCCCAGTATATTCCAACTATCTTAAATTATGGAATGTATCATCAGAAGCGTTGTTGGAGGATGCACTTAAATACAGCAATGAAAAGCATCGGGCGGTGCTTATATCTCCCGAGACATATGACAAGCATGAGCTTGTTTCTATACCGGAAGATGATTATACAAAATATAAGTTCGTGGTATTAAAGAATGATACATTTAAGGGAGCTTCTGCCATATTGAATGCAGGCGATGTATTAGACAGTTTTGCAAAAGCATATAAATGTGATCTCTGGGTTCTTCCCGCTTCAGTAAATGAAATGATTATCGTTCCAAAAAGCGCATTTCCAGATTATTCATTTTATAACATGACCTGTGCATTTATAGACTATAACGTGCAGAATGTTGATGTGGCTGATGACCTGGCAGAACATATCTATATTTATGACAAGGATTCAAGATGTCTTAATAATACCATAACGAAGCAGGCGACAATTGATTATAACAAGGTGCTTTTTCCATTCTTGAGTACGGATAAGGAAAAGACAGAAGAAAATACTGAAGTAAAGGAAGAGCAGAAAATCATGGTATCAGGCGGAAAGGGAAAGACTTTCTGATGTTGATATATATTTATATTTTTCAGTTCTCTTAGAAAGGAGACAATCATTATGTTAGCAGTTTCATTAAGATCAAAAGCGCAGAGCGATAGCGACAAGATTATGTACAGGGGAGACATCTGCCTTAACAACAACATCGCTACTGTAAAGGGTGTAAAGATTACCGCAGGTGGTGAAAACAGCAAGTTCTTCGTTGCATTTCCATCAAGGAATTTTGAAATTACTCCGGAAAAGTATGCAAGCCTTGAACCGGAAAAGCAGGCAAATTACAGAACAGTTGTTGATGAGTCCGGCGAGATTCATTTTTACGGTAGCAGCGAGTTTGTAACCCCTATTACGAAAGAAGCCCATGACGATGTTTATTCTACCGTGGCAAAGGCAATGGAAGCAGATGATCTGTATGCACAGAATGCCATGGAAACTATGGATAACACAAGGGCAGAGCTTGTCAATTCAAATGTTGTAAATACAAAGAATGGCGACAAGTTTTTTACTACAAGCGTACATCTGAACGGATATGCTTTCAATGGTATTACAGCAAACCTCAAGCACAGCAAGGATGGACATGCTTTCATTTCTATCAATTATCCAGGCTATAAGACGCAGCGTGGCGATTATGTTCAGTATTTCCATTTCAGGGAAGATGGCAAGGGCTATGATCCGAAGATGAAGGAGCCTACTGAAGTAAACTACAAGCGTATCGTTGAAGGCATGATTGTCAAGGAATGCAAGGCGCAGATTCCAGAATGGGCGCAGGCACTTGAAGCAAACAAAACAGCTTCAAAGACGGCAGAAGCTCCGGCTGAAGATGCCATGGCGGAGACTGAGCCAATGATGTCTGGCGGACGCAAGATGTAATCAGGAGAGTAAATTTATTCATCAGACCTCCTTATGTCATTTTAATATATCACGAAATCGTAGGGCCGCACTTCAAAATGCGGTTCTATGTTTATTACTAACAAATCGTTCTTGAAAGGATTCGTTATGGAAAATAATGTAATGGAATATTCGGATTTTAAAAAGAATATAATGGCAAAGCTTGATATGCTTGTTCCAAAAGACAGGCAGGGAAAGTTTAGGCTTGTTGCTTATAACAGCGGAAATGAGTCAAAAGGGCACATGCTTACACATCATGAAGGCATTATGCTCACTGACGGAAAAGACAGAAGCGGAGACGGATTTCTTCTTCCTTCTTATAAATTTTCGGATCTTTATGAAAGCTATAAAAGCTCCAATGTTTCCGTTGACAAATTTCTTTCAAGCTTTATGTCGTTTGTGTGTAGTGATTATGACAGTGCAATAGAGCGAGAAAAAAATCTTGGTATGAAGATTGAAAAAATAAAGGCAGAATGTCCGGAAAAGGAGCTGATTCTTTCATGTACTGATGACAAGGACAGCCTTTCGGACAAGGCGGTCGTATTCACTTCTGGTAAATATGCCTTTTACCTATCAGCTCTTCTTACTCCGATAGATGTAATAAAAAATTCGGAATCTTTTACTGTATATGATGTGCCGAAGAAATTTGTAGAGTCCTGGAAGGACGAGACGGGGCATACGCTTGATTTCAGCGGGACTTCTTCAAAACTTTTTGAGATAGCTCAAAGCAATACGGAAAAGTATTTCCCACCTGTGGTTGACAAACGACTGGGACTCGATAAGATTCCATTTTTTAGAATTTCAACAGCAAGGGACGGAATCTGTTCTGCCTTTTACAATGGCAATTTGAAGGATATTTCAAAAGAATGCGGAGACTCTCTTGTAATATATCCAGTAAGTGACAAATTTTATTATGCGATGCCTTATCAGAATGCACAGAAAATAGGCCTTTCGCAGGCTTTTGACAAGTTTTCTTATGTATTCTCGCCGACTGGCATAAATGATGATGATCTCGATATTGATGCGGAGAAATGGTATTACCACAAGGATTCTGGACAGCTCGTATTCAATAAGCAGGATTTTATGAAGATTGATGAAATTTCAAAGGCAAGAAGCCTTTAATAAACAAAATCATTGGCAGACACATAATATGAAAAATGGCTTGATTTGATGAAGGGGGAAATTATGATGGATGATATTAAGACTTTGTTACAGTATTCAATCAGTCATGGTAATGGTAATAGTGGCTGGAGTGATACCTTTACTTATTATTCACAAAATCAAAAGATTTTCTGTGATTATAAAGATGGCTTTGATGGCGATCATCATATCAGTGAAATCGACATGGATAAATTACTTGCTGATTTTCATGATGCGCAAAAAAAAGAAGGATTTTCTGTCAGCGTTGATAATATTGAAAAACCAAAAGAACCTTCAGAATTAAAGAATTTTTATTTTGATTTCGGCTCTTGGGAAGGTTATCCATATGGCAGGGGAGAATATGTCAAGGTCGAAGCACATGACGTAAAAGAAGCCATTGCAGTGTACAGATATAAGCATCCTGACACAGATCCTTTAAATCCTTGTGTCAATTGTGCAGATTATTATGATGAAGAACAGTGGAATCAGGTCTTATCTGATTTCGAAGAGGATCATTTTGAATGCATGGAGGATATTTCTGTAAATGACATTAAAAAAGTCGATTTAGAAAATTCACGCAAGATGTATGATGATAATATCTTCACAATAAATATTTCTGAATGTGATGATGAAATGAAAGATTTTCTTACAGAGTTAAGATGCTCGATATACGGATATAATCGTGATAAGAAATTTTCTGATTTTAAGGAAAAACCAGATAATTATGCAGTACATAATTCTGCCGAAGCCGTCTTACAGGCTATTGACGATTCGGATATTAGCAGTAAATTTTATGATGCTTATGACGAGTCGATAGGTATAAAACCTCAGAGCATTTAATTATTATTTTTGGAGACTTATATGAAACTAATAATTGCAGAAAAGCCAGTGCTTGGAGAGTCAATTGCGGCCGCCATACCTGGTAACGGTACGAAGAATGATGGAACGATAACGAAGGGCGACTGGACTGTCGTATGGTGCTTCGGCCACCTTATGACGCTTGCCGACCCTGAAGATTATGATGAATCATACAAGAAATGGAGTCTTGAACAACTTCCAATCTATTTTGATGATTGGAAGATGAAAGTGAAGCCAGAGACTTCGGCACGGAAGGGCGGTATATCATTAAAAGCTCGTGTAAAGCAGATATTTGACCTTATGGACAAGGCTGAATTTGTCGTAAATGCAGGCGATATGGACGAGGAAGGACAGAGGCTTGTAGATGAGCTTTTGGAATACCATAAATATCCGATAAGCAAAGTTTACAGGCTTGACACTTCTGATACTTCTGTAAATGCAATGAAGAAAGCCCTTAATAATCTGAAACCAGACAAGGATTTTTATAATTTCGGTCTTTCTGCATACGGAAGGGAGATAGCCGACATGGTTTTCGGCTATAACCTTTCAAGATACTACACATTGATAAATCATACGAAGCTAACTGTCGGAAGGGTACAGACAGCTACCCTTGGCCTTGTGGTAAATAGAGACAATCTGATAGAGAGCTTCTCAAAAGCATATTATTATGAAGTCTATGAAAAAATTTCATTAAAGGGTCAGGATATTATACTTAAATACTGCCCCGATAAAGATGATGTAATGCTTTCTGACGGAAAGATTCTGAATAGGCAGACGGCAGAGGATATTGTGAAAAGGCTTTCAAATAAGACTGCTGAATTTTCCGTCACATCACAGATAAAAAAGGAAAATCCACCGCTTCCTTTTAATCTGAAGGAGCTTAATACATTCTGCAATAGGAAATTCGGCTACAATCCTTCGCAGGTAATGAATATAACGCAGCAATTGAGGGAGAAATACAAGGCAATAACATATAACAGGTCTGACTGCCAATACCTTTCAGAAGAGCATTTCAAGGAAGCTCCTGGGGTTATTGCTTCAGTGGTCGCAAATTTCAATGGAAAGTATGATAGAAGCTCTTTTGACACTACCATTCATTCAAAGTGCTTTAATGACAAGAATATAACGGCGCATTTCGCCATTATCCCGACAGATACGATGGTAAATCCCGATGCGATGACAAAGGACGAGAGAAATGTCTATACTGCCATCTGTGAAAGGTATCTCATTCAATTTATGCCGTCTGTAGAAAGGGTAGTATATGAAATCTGTTCAGATAAGCTGCCTGACACAATAAGCGGAGTATTAAAGGCAAGCTGTTCGAAAATACAAAGCGAAGGCTATCTTGCATTATATTATGATTCTGAAAAGGCAGCCGAGGGTGATGAAGTTCAGAACAATGACATGCTTGTAAGCGTGCTTTCATCATATCCTGGCGGAAGCGTCGGTGATTTAGAGATTCTTGACGGAACAGTTAAGGAAAAGGAAACAAAACCGCCACAGAGATATAATCAGACGACTCTTTATAATGACATGTCGTCTATTTCAAAATATGTGACCGATCCCGAGATAAAGAAAATTCTTCTTGACAAGGATAAGGATAAGAAGGGCGAAAACGGCTCAATCGGCACATCAGCGACAAGGGCGCTTATCATTCAGAAGCTTATTGATAATGGGTATCTTAAGGAAATGACTGAAAAGAAGAAGCCGTATCTCATATCAACCGATAAGGCAAGGGAGTTTTACAAGATTCTGCCCGACAATATCAAGGACGCATCGGTCACTGCCCGATGGTACATTATTCAGGAGGAGATTGTAGAAGGCAATGCAAGTCCGGACAGCCTTGGGAAGTCAGTTCTTGATGAGGTTGTAAAGGTCATTGATTCAAAGCAAGGTAAAATGAAAGGAAATTTTGGAATGGATAGTGAAATTATCTGCGAATGCCCTCATTGTGGCGGTAATATAATAAATGGAAAGTATGGTCCATACTGCAAGGAAAAATGCGGATTCTATGCTCCGTCATATTTTAGGGGCAGAAAGCTTACGGAAAAACAGCAGATTGACCTTCTTAAAGGAAGTACGATAAAGAATCTGTCGTTTACTTCAAAAAATGGAAAGATATACAAGATGAATGTCTTTGCTACTGGCGAGCTTTCAGAATTTAAGAAAAAGGACGGAAGCACGGGCTATTCGCTTGAGCTTGATGGCGAGTATGTGAATGACAAGAAATAATAAAAACTCCTGGCAGAATGCCAGGAGTTTTTTATTAAGCGATTTTTTTGTCTTGTAATAATACAAAATCTTTTTTTATCATATCTATGGCCACTTTTACAGATACAGTATGCAGCGTATCATAACATAATAATATTTTTTGTATATCATAATTATTTACAATATCTTTTCCTTTAATATCATCAATAAAAATCCAACATGAAAATAAATAACCTCCCCAATACATAATATCATCGTTTATATAAGGCTCGTCTTGATATAAATCATCAATATTTCCATATTCCATTACAAATGAATTATAATGATATAAGGGGCTTTGCGATACGGCATTAAAATCATATGTATATAATAAATTTGCAGTGTCAGATAAAAGCCAGGCGGAGGGAAAGGCGCATTGATTCAGAAGGGTATTTCCGGAACTTTAGGGTGCAATAATGACCAGACGCTGTTTCAGCCGAAGGCTTTCGGTATATGCGCTGACCAGTCACATTCCATGCTTTCAGAAAATCCGGAAAGCGGATTCTACGAAGCCGATTCTTCAAGGACTATTGACACTAGCGGAATGAACCCTTCATGTAATCAGGGCGGGATCGCAGTCGTAGATATGGGCGGCGGCAAGTCATCATGTAATGTTACGGAAGACCTGTCCCCTACGCTTACGTGTACTCATGGCGGCGAGCCGGCCATATGTATTCAGGGCTCAATGATAGAACGTCAGGACAAGAATGGTCCTTTAGGCTCCGGTGTTAATGAAGATGTCTTATTTACCCTTAATGCAACTGACAGACATGCCGTTGCGTATAATGAGGACGAGTTTCCATGCTATTCAGCAAGCAAGGGGGATTATCAGGCAAGGGTTGTTAAAAATCATACCTCTGCACTTACGGCATAGGACTGCATTGATCCGCCTACAGTATATTATCTATGCTATTCGTCTTCACATGCTTCATATCACACGAGCTGTTCAAAGGATTTTACTACAACCATTGCTGCAACTGACTATAAAAATCCGCCTACTGTTACGGAAGGCAAGTCACCATATATCGTACGAAGGCTAACTCCCGTAGAATGTTGCCGTCTGCAGGAATTTCCGGACTGGTGGTGCTGTGGTCTTTCCGATAAAGAACCGTCTGACGAAGATATGTCTTTCTGGAAAGATGTATTTGAAACGTATAGGCTTCTTGTGACACATTCCAAGAAGCCAAAGACAGACAAGCAGATCAGAAAATGGCTTGCACAGCCATATTCTGATTCAGCTGCATATAAGATGTGGGGTAATGGCGTGGCACTGCCATGCGTATGGTTTGTATTAAGCGGGATTGTATGGGCGGATAGTCAGTACTGACATGTTTTTATACAGTATAAAATATTTCATTTTTGAATAATTGCATGAACTAAAATATCATTTCTGATATTGTATGGGCATTTCATTTATTGTTAAATCATAATGACAGTATCATTATGATTTTTTTTATTTTGGGGGCTTATTATGGCAACTGATTTTAATGCGCTTTATAAGGAATTCTTAACAAGATTAAAGGATAATGATTTTTATGCGGATTTCTTGTCTTTCATTTCAAGAGGAGATAATTACAGATTAAGCTATGACAATCAGATAATTACATTCATGCAGGCAGGCTCCGCTTTCGAGCTTCACACTTATAATGATTATATCCAGAAGGGATATAAGCCTTTCGGCTCATATTCTGCTTTGTTATATAAGAGATTCGACCTTAGCGAGGGCAATAGGAAGCTCTGGGCAGACGATTCCGTAAGGAAGATTGGCTCTGTTGAAAATACTGATAAGGTAAACGAGTCAGACAAATATCATGCTGAATTTCCGGTTATCTCTGATAATGCTGTTCTGGACAGATTGTATTCTGCATTACAGAATGATGGTATTTTTTCCCATAAGTGGGACGAAAATTCAGATATAAAAGAAAAAATAAAAAATTCCATTTCCGACTTGACACGAACACTAGTTCGGGGTATACTTGGAGGGAAGGATAGTGAAAATGTATCTCGTTCAGCACTGGTCTATTATGGAAATATGGAGAGTGCCGTAGAATTTGGAATGTTATCCAAACTCGGTATGGCTGATGAGCATGAATATAATGCCCTTGTCAATCCGTTTTCAGCTTTAGAAGGCGATATAGACAGAAAGACTGCGGATTTATACTTTTTCTCGCTCCATGACTGCCTGATGGCTGTCGAAGAGCCTATCTATCAATGCTTCATTAAGAACAAGGCTGAAATCACTGACGGCTATGAGATAATAAATAATAAGCTTGTAGCGTCTGTGACAGAGCCGGTTATGGAAAAGGAGACTGATTATGACTTACGAGGACATGAAGGAGATGCAGAAGAAGGACGAGTGGGAGAAGTCCGAGCTTCTGACCGAGGAAGAGCAGAAGATACTTCGGGAGGAGTGGCAGAATTACAGGAAGAACAAGATGAAATTCGCAGACAGGCACAAATCCCTGGGACCTTATCCGGAAGAGTATCTGAAGGATTCGGACTACTGGACTCAGATAATAATGGAAGAGCCACCGGCACTGCTGACTCCGATATTCAGCCATCTAGTTCCCCTGATAACTTGGGAAACGCTTCAGGACTACGATCCTCTGTCGATGAACAGCGTAGAGATGAGTTATCTTTTCGGGTGCTTGGACGACAATCTGAACCTGAGCCTGAACGTTCTGGCGAGAATGACTCCAGGGGAGAGATGGAGGTACTACTTCGGGACGGTAGATTATCTTCCGGAAGAACAGCAGAGGGATCAGGCAAAGCTGATGTCACGGATTCAGGACTTCGAGGACTACAACCGGCCGTATCCGAACCAGGGAATGGTGGCGTGGTATCGGGACAACGATCCGAATTTCAAGATGGCCATGATAATGGGCATAGCACAGCCGGTAATTCAGTACAGATTTTACAAGGCGATGGAAGCATTCGCCAAGTTCACAGTACAGCAGACGAGGGCGATGGCAAGGAGGGGGCAGTTTCAGTTCAGAACGATAGACAGCCTGTACCTTCCGGAAGCAATGGTGACGGAAGAGGTGAAGCCGGAGTACGCCCTTCTGCCGCTTCCATTCACAATGGAGCAGATGCAGAAGCAGTACGTTCTGCAAATCTGACAGACGATTATACGGACAATCTGCTCGCTGATTCAAGCGGGCAGCTGTCCTTTGATTTTACCGGAATAAACGAAGCTGAGAAGAGAAAAAAGGTAGACAGCTTTCTTGATGATGTACAGAATGGAAGCTTCGTTCCGGAATATGATTCTGATGATGAGAGTATTCGTGTTGATGTTTCAAATCCTGGTCAGAGTCAGAATATCAATAGAGATAATTTCGCCAAATATGATATTGATTCTCAGCTCTCATTCCTTCCTGAAGAGCCGACTTACGAAGGCTATACTTACCAGGGATTTATAAGAGACATGATGGCAGATCGGAAGAATACTTCCGACTTCAATTATGTAAGGACTTCCGATAACAAGGTAGTTCCTACTTTCATTGCATCTGCACTCCTTGCCGGTACATGCTATCAGGGCGACAAGGTAGATATTGCAGATTATTTTGTTTCTTCACCTCACAGCTTAAATGGAGATGACTGCGAATTTCTGAAACAGAAATATAATGGAAAGGGCAAGGGCTTCGTATATACAGACCTTGATGGTGACAGGCGGTTCGGCTTCTTCATTCCGTCAGATTTTCCATATCATTCAGATGATATTTCCAAATACGAGCAGTCTGGGCTTTTCATTGGCAGATATGAGCCTAATGATGATGGTAGGATGGTTTTCAAAAAAGCCTTTGTTTCATGGAAATATATCGCATTCGGCTTGGACAATATGATTTATGATATGAGCTGCTATACTCATATCCCTCTGTATGATGAAAAATCTGAAAGCCATAAATTTATCGGATATGACGATTATCCATCATATTTTGATCATAAGACTGACGAATTCAAAAATTATATAAAACAAAGCAAGGTAAAGCTTGTTGCATTTTACAAGCATAAGAAGGAATTTGATTCTTATGCTTCCGATCCGCATGTTTCCGATTTATCATATAAGCATCAGGAACAGCTCTGTTCTGATTATTTAAGCAGTGAAGCTTATGTGCCGTATGCAGTTTTCGCTCCCAAGAATTATGCTCCTTCCATAGGTGATAAATTTTCAATTGATGATTTGAAAAACCCTAAAAACCCGCATGACGGGGAACTTCTTTATTTATCCCTTGCTGTGCATCAATATCATATTCCTATGAAAGTCGGTGATGTGATAAGCATTCATGAGAAAGATGGAAGCGAGACATATCATTACTGCAATCCTTCATCTGACGGCACTCTGCTTTATGAAAAGGTGGATGACAGTTTCTTCCCTCTCACTTTGGAAGAGACTTCGTTTTTGCGACATTTCTTAAACCCTGAAGATTCAAGGTATCAGATTGATGCTTATGATATTGTTGACGAGCATGATGCAGAAATTATCAATTCGATTAATGAAAAGCTGGGAGATAAGCAGCTTACCGTTCAAATTGGTTCTCTTATCAATGCACTTAATGGAAAAGTATCTGAGTATTTAAATAAATCTTCAAAACTATTACAAAATGATGTTTCTGAAATTAATGATAATGTTATTGATTCCTCGATTAAGGAAGGAGATTCGGCTGATGATGAAAAAGCCGGAAATCCGGAGAAGCAGGTTCAGAATATAGAAGAAACAAAGACCGATTCAGACACGATTTCAGAAAGCGACACCTTAAATAATGCATCTGATGTTTCTGAAAAACGCTCTGAGAGTGTTTTTGATAATGATGATGTTTCATTTTTTGCCTGTGACAGTAATGACAATATCGTCACATCAAAAAGATTTACGGCTAAAGAGCTTGTTGATTATGTTAAGGAAGCTAATTCAAAACAAAAGAGCAATGTTACTCAGATAAATGGATGGTATCCTATTGAAGAAGCCAATTCTGCCAAGATAACTTATCCATTAAGATATGGCATCTGGCTTCATATTAATGATGAGAGTGTAGATGATTTTTACAGGGAGGATATTCCTATACATCTTGATAATCTGCGTAGCCTGTTTGACCAGATTGATGAGATACCTTACGCATTTGACAGACCGAAGGTAATGCGTTCAATCAAGGAACTTATTGGTGCTGATCCTATGCAGTTTTATTGGAAAAAGGAAGATCTTGATTATATAAATTTTTATGAAAAGCTTCCTTTTTATAATAATTACTTGTATTACCAGGCTAAACATCCTGGAATATTTAAGAATGATGATAACACGGTTAACCATAGGCTTTCCTTCTTCGTAACGGATGATACTGAATTTCAGAGAGGATATTTCTATCATAATTATAATACGATTGAAGATGCCGTTTATTGGTATAAGCAGATAATAAGTCCTTCAGCTTTTGGCGATTTGCGTAAATCCGATGTTGAAAAATGCGGTATTGGAATTGCCATTGATAATGGCGAGGATGAAATATTTGACTGGGTTTTTGTCCAGGGAAATGAAATAAACTATTCCGAACTTGAAAACAACAATAAGGAAGTTGCGGACAGAGACGATGTGAAAATTGCCTTTGTAGATACTCTTCAGCTCATTCCTTCCCTTGTCGTTTCTAATGTTAAAGAGGATGAAATTAATAATATATATGCTCTGGATAGCGAGCTTAAAGAGAAGTTCGGAGTTTCCGAAAACGAGATAATAAGTACGCCCGATTCTATTCCTTCAATATCTGAAGAAGATTCATCTGCAATAGAACACGTTGAAGATAATGGGAGTATGCATGAAAATAGCTATGATTCAGTAGATGATATAAATTCTGATGTTTCAGATAATGAAGAAGATGCTTCTGATGATCAGTTGCCGAGTTCAGATATTCTTGAAGATGCTGGCGGAGAAGCCGTTTCTGATGATGTCGAGACTTCGTATTATACATATCCTTCAAATTTCAAGTCTCCTTCCGGAATAAAAAACCGTCTTTCAAAAAATATCGCTGCAATAAAGGTATTAAAAGAGATAAATCACAGACCGGCTACTAAAGAGGAACAGCAGATACTTTCTGAATATACCGGATTTGGCGGTCTGCAGCTTGTATTTGATGAAAGGGCGGAAGCATATGAAAATGAACGTGCCGAATTAAAGGAAGTTCTTTCCAAGGAAGAATACCATTCTGCACAGTCGTCAATTATGGATGCCTTCTATACTCCGAAGGAAGTGGTCGAGTCCGTATATGAATGTCTTGAAAAGATGGGATTCAGGGGCGGTAAGGTTCTTGATCCCTCTATGGGCGTAGGCAGATTTTATTCATTCATGCCAAAGGAGATGAGGGAGAATTCTGAACTATACGGAGTAGAGATTGACGGCATTACTGAAAAGATTGCTGCATTGTTAAATCCGGACTGTAAGTCGTACAATCTTCCTTTCGAAGATGCTGATGTCATTTATGATTCTGCTCATAGAAAGCCTTTTGACCTCGTTATTTCAAACATACCTTTCGGGGAATTACGTATCAAGGATTCTGACTTTAAGAAGGCATACAGGATTCATGATTATTTCTTTATGAAGGCCTTGAACCTTGTAAAAGAAGGCGGTATAGTAGCGTTCATTACATCTACCGGCACTCTTGACAAGCTTGATGCCAGAATGCGTGACGATGTATTCAAACAGGCTGACCTTGTGGCGGCATATAGGCTTCCGAATAATATATTCAGCAATACTTCCGTATCTTCCGACATTATTTTCCTTCAGAAAGGCCGTGCGAACCGAGTTATTTCTGATGCGGTATTTAATTCTGAAAATGCTGAAGATTATGGGTTCAGGAATGTAATTGCAAATGATTATGGCATTGCCTACAACAATTATTATTTCGAGCATCCTGACATGCTTTTAGGAAGGATGGAGAACAGTGGCAGATTTGGCGGTTCTGTATGCGTTCCTTACCTTGAAGGTACATTTACGGAACATTTTAAATCTTCCGTGCTGCCACAGATTCCAGAGAATATAGTTGCAGAAACTGTCATTACAAAGGAAAAAGATATTTCAAGTGATGGATTGAATAATAATCCTGAGGTATCTGATAACGATTATCCTTCAGAAAAGGTCATTAATGAGACAGAGGAAGATTTTACTTTTGCTCCTTTGGATGATGACAAGAGTGATACTGAAAATTCTCTTGAACTTGGTGACGAGATAGATTATTCAGAAGTAAAGGAAAACCTAAACCCCGATGACCTTCCTTATCTTGATGTGAATCCTGGTGCTTTGTTCGTATATTCCGGCAAGGTATACAGGAGACAGTCTCAGAGCGCATATTCACCATGTTATCGCGTAGTTCCCGCATTTGCCAAAAAGTCAAAGAATGTGTTTAAGACATTCAAAAACTGGGAGAAAAAGGCAATCCGGCTTATCAATCTTCGCAATTCCTTTAGAAAGCTTGTCTATCTTGAACTTAATGACAGCCTTGAAGAAGATATTGAAAATGAAAGGGCAAACCTTAACAGGCAGTATAATGAATTCGTTGTAAAATATGGATTCCTTTCGAAGAAAGATCAGCTGAAAGGCTTCGTTACTGAAAACTTCGATCAGGATTCACAGCTCTTTACTGCGTTTGAAGATACTGAAAAATATATAGATGAAAATGGCGAGGAAAAGGAACGAATCGTAAAAGCCGGCATCTTCAGCAAGCGTCAGTATACGGCATATATTCCTCCGGTTCATGCAGATTCTATTGAAGATGCCCTCAACATCGCTTATGTCGAGAAGAACGAAGTGGATTTTGACAGGATTTCCTCACTCCTTGACGGAATGAGCAAGGATGATATTATAAAAAATCTCAAAGGACAGATATTCAAAGATCCGGAGACATATTCCCCTTCACACCCTTATGACGGCTATCTTATAAAGGAAGATTATCTGTCCGGAAATGTCAGGGAGAAGCTTAACCTTGCAAAGACAAAGGCAGCTGCTTTTGCAGAAACCGATGCACATATATTTGAAGAGAACATTGAAGCTCTTGAAAAAGTAGTGCCTAAAGACATTCCGGCTGAAGAAATATCTGTAGATATTGGTGCGCCCTGGATTGATCCGCAGGACTACAGAAAATTCATGTCTGAATTAACGCATACATATATAGGCTTTTTTGATGTCAAGTATTTTTCACTTACTTCTACATACTATGTGGAGAACAGGACGACAAACTCGTTCAGCGAAGTATTTGATTCTGCTGAATGCGAGACTGTTTTCGGCACACAGTATATGAATTTCTATAAGATATTTGAAAATCTTCTTAATCAACGTCCGATTAAGGTTGAGATAAAAGCCAAGGATTCGGAAGGAAATGAATATGTGCTTCAGCAGCCTTCATATGAAGCTACTGTAGAAGCAAAGACGAAAGCGGAAGAAATAAAAGCCCAGTTCAAGGACTGGATATTCAGTGATACTGAAAGGCGTGAAAAGTATGTCCGTTTATACAATGACAGGTTCAACAGCACCGTGTTAAGACAGTATGACGGCTCTTATATGGAATTTCCTGGCATTAATTCCGCCATACAGCTCTATGATTATCAGAAGGATGGAATTTCACGATGCATCCGTGGCGGTAACACGCTTCTGGCATATTGTGTAGGTGCCGGAAAGTCTTTCATGATGATTGCTTCCGCTATGGAAATGAAAAGGCTTGGACTATGCCGGAAATCCCTTATTGTCGTTCCGAAGGCTACTGTTCCACAGATGTACAGCGAGTTCAAAAGGCTTTATCCAAATTCGAATGCGCTAATGATTACAAGCGGGAACTTTACCAAGAAGAAGAGGGCGCAGTTCCTTGCGAATGTCGCCCTTGGCAATTATGATGCCATCATCATGTCACATGACCAGTTCAATATGGTAAAGCTTTCTGACGAAAGAAGGCGTGAATATATTACCGCTGAAATCGAGCAGCTGCAGGATTATTTGTCTAATGTTAAGAATGAGGACAGTACGGAAAGATTTACCATCAGGCAGATAGAGAAAGAGATAGAAAAGCTTCAGACCAATCTTGACAAGGTTGGAAAGACAAGCACTGATACTATATTTACGTTCGAGGAGCTTGGCGTAGATGCCCTGTTCCTTGACGAAGCGCATAATTATAAGAATATGTATTTTGCCACAAAGCTCAGCAATATTTCCGGAGTTTCAACGAGTGCTTCTGAAAGGTCGTTAAACCTTTCATTCATACTTCAGTATCTGGCAGAGATTAATCATGGGTATAGAAATGTTATCTTTGCTACCGGTACGCCTGTAAGCAACTCCATGTCAGAAATGTATAATTTTACCAGATTCCTCCGTCCAGATCTTCTCAAGGCAAGCGGGCTTTATGCATTTGACGCTTGGGCTTCTACATTTGGCGATGTTACGCATAATCTCGAACCCAAGCCTGACGGCAATGGCTTCCAGTTCAAGGACAGGTTTGCAAAGTTCAAGAACCTTCCCGAGCTTACCACAATGTACAGGAGCTTTGCCGATGTCAAGCTGCTTTCTGACATCAAGGATCATCTTGACGCTATTTCTAAATTAAAGAATGGAAAGCCTACCATCATTAAGTGCGAGCCTAACGATGTTATCAAGGCGGCAATGAAGGAATTTTCCGAAAGAAGCGAGAGAGTACATTCAAATGGCTTTATCGCACAGAAAGGCGAAGATAATTATCTTAAGATAATCAATGATGGCAGAAAGCTTTCAGTTGATACGCAGCTTTATCTTCCGTCTGCTCCGGAATATGAAGGTTCGAAGATAAATGCCTGTGTAAGGGAAGTTTTCCGTATATACAATGAAACTGCTTCATTTAAAGGTACACAGGCTATTTTTCTTGATGCCGGTGTTCCTAATGGACAAACTTATGTAAACCTTTATAAGAAGATAAAGGATAAGCTGACTGCCTTGGGCGTTCCGTCTGAGGAAATAGCCTTCGTTCAGAACTATGGCGATGAAAAAAAGAAAGACATGCTTATGTCAAGCCTTAATAATGGAAATATTCGTATCGTTTTAGGTTCCACGCAGACACTTGGTACCGGATGCAATTTCCAGGAAAGGCTTTATGCCATTCATGAACTCGATGCTCCGTGGACTCCTGCAAGCGTGGAACAGCGTGAAGGACGTATCATAAGGCAGGGCAATAAGAATCCGGAAGTCGAGATATACAGATATATCATGCAGGACACATTTGACACATTCAACTGGACTACGCTTGACAGAAAAAAGGATTTCATAGACCAGTCCATTTCCGGAACTTTTGAAGGCCGTGATGTGGAAGATGCCGAGATGGCGGCTTCCTATGCCGATATTAAGCAGGCATGTACCACAAATCCGTATATTCAGAAGAAATTTGAGAACGACAATAAGATTTCCATTCTGTCTGCACAGAAGAAGGCATTTAAATCGAATAATTATCATATCCAAAGCGAGCTTCATAATCTTCCTAAATACAAAAAGATGTATGAGGAGAACATATCTGATTTTTCGAAGGATATTGAAGCAAGGGATAAGTATAAGGAAGAACTTTCAAAGAAGATTGCTGCATATAATGAGAAGTGTGAAGATCCTAAGAAGAAGATTGCCGTTACAGACACTCCTTTTGAGATAACTATTGGTGATACCACGTATTATAATAGGAACGAAGCGAATGATAAGATAATCAAGATTTTCGAAGCTATGGAAAATGGAGATCAGAAAACTATCGGAAAATATTACGGATTCAGCCTTGTTGCTTCAAGGGAATGTATGGATAAGAGTGCAGGAAACGGATATATTAACTATTCGATTACAATCAGGGGTACGACAAACTATACGGCAAATTTCGAGATTTCCGGCAAGGACGGCAGGGGAAATATGATGAAGCTTCAAAATCAGCTTCTTAAAATGGAAGAGTACAAGGCTAGGAATGAGAAGATGCTCGAAGATGCCAAGGCAAAGGAAGCTGTCCTGAAGGAGCAGGTTGACAAGCCTTTCGAGGGAGAAGCGGAACTTGCACAGTGTCTTAAAGATAGGGAAGAGTTCGAGCTTAGAATTAATGAATTTGAAGCCGAACATGCTTCTGAAGAAGAGGATTATTCCTATATCGACCTTGAGGAGTATAAACGAATTCCAGGAGAAGATAAGATTTCTGAAGCTGATGTTGTTGATGAGCCTGTTGGCGTTCATGACATATCCGTATCTGATGAAGTAGAAGAAAATGATCAAGAAAAGCATACTGAAGAATCACATAATGAAATTGCAGAAGCTTATGATGCTGACATTACGGATAAGGAAAAAGGGCAGGATAATGAAGATTTAGACGATGATATTTCTGATAACATGGCTATTAATGCAAATTCACGAAAATAACACATTCAATTTTGAAATACTGCTTGACAAAATATATTATATTTGGTATCTTCTAAGTCATAAGAAATCAATTTTAGTCCTTTTGATTTCTATAAAATCACATTAAACAACAGCATCAAACAGGCCATCGCAAGATGGCTTGTTTGATTTTAAAATTATATCTTCCAAAATTGAAACACAATTGACAAATAATATCATAAATGGTATTATTAACATAATTTAAAACTTTCATTTATGAAAACATGAAATTGATGTTTATTGATTTTCTGTTTGTTGTTTAGGTGATAAGTATGGAAACTGATTCTGAAGAATTCGTGATGATGGAGAACGATGATTATGCAAAGAAACATATGCATAATGATGATTCCCCCGATAATGAACTTAAATATTCTCCCGAAGACATTTATGATGACAAGCTGATGAACGGACTCATACTTCTTACGAAGAACAATTTCCGTAATTTCAGGATTGCGAGAAACCTTACTGCGAATGAGGTTTCAAGCATGTGCAATATCCCTTTCTCATCATATTCCAGGCTTGAAGATCTTTCAAAGGGAAGCTCGAATATCAATCTGCTTTCTGTCATTAAGTATTCAATTGCCTTGGGTATTCCCATAGAGGAGATTGTTCCTCTGAAAGTTTCAAAGAAATCAATGTCAAACGGTATGCGGTTTGAACAGCTTACCAGAAATGCTGATATAAAGACGATTAATTTCCTATTCGTCATGTGCGAAAAATTCTTAAAATATACTGACCAGATATAACATTTACCTAATATTTTCCATCTTTCTCCGGCTTCCTTGAAATAGGAAGCCCTTTTTTGTTTCATATTTGGAATTAATAAATTAATTAATATCAAATATGATATAGAATTATTCGCATAAATTTTATATTATTCACTTGTTTCTATTAATCACCAGTATTTCAAAGGAGTGTTTTCATGAAAACTATATTTGAGGAATATGGCGGTGCCATCATTACAGTTATCGCCATCATCGCACTTATCGTTGTAATTGTTGCAGTTACGAAGGGGGCTGGACAGACGCAGTTTACTGACCTTATCAACAACTTCTTCCAGGATGCGTTAAACAAGTCTGGTACCTGATAGCCGGTGTTATAGCCCTCCTCTTCCATAAAAAGAGAGGAGGTCTTTTATTAATGCTTATTAGATTGGAGACTTATTATTATGTCATTTTTAGACAGGCTTTCAAAAGGCAGGGACAATTCCTCAGCTGATTCTACATCAAATATAATTTCTGATTCTTCATCAACAAAAGAACCGGTTTCTGAAACAGATACTAAAAATTCTTCTGCTGATAATATTCCGAATGCTGCAGATACTGCTGATTCCAATAATTCTGCTGACAGTTCTGCTGTTTCAGATATAAGGCAGAACAATATGATGTCTTTTCAGAGAAACAGCCCTCTCCAGTTTGGGGAAATTTGTATATCGCTTGATTATCTTACTAAAGATGATGTAATGAAGATTCTCGATATACAGAAGGAAAGCCATAATCGGTTTGGGGAAATCGCAGTTAATGAAAATTTCCTTACGGATGAAGAAATTTCCAAAGTCCTTGATATTCAGAAGTCTGCCAGGTCTGTAAAGGGCGGTCTTGATGTCGGCAATGGAGATTATATCAATCTTGACAATATACAGCCGGAATTCTTCGGTCCTTTTGCACCTTTCATTTATGATGACAGCATTACTGATATTGATTATAACGGCAAGGATTTATGGACTACATCTGATAATGGACAGCGTATCAAGCGTTCCATTGATATTTCAAGGGAATTCCTTATGCAGTTTACATCAAAGGTCGCCAATTCCGTAAACAGGCAGTTCAATAAGACTCATCCATCGCTTGAAGCTGAAGCTAAAACCGGACAGAACATATCCCTTCGTATTTCGGTATTGTCTGAAGATGCAGCTGTTACGGGCAGGACGATAAATATCAGAAAGACACCGATGTTCTCAAAGATTAATATCGAGGAGTCCTTGAAAAACGGTTATTTTTCAAAGGAGATGGCTTCATTTCTATGTAATGCAGTCAGGGCGCATCTTAACATAGTAATATGCGGTGAGCCTGGAACCGGCAAGACGGAGCTTTCAAAATTCATTTCCATGAGGATTCCTGATTATGAAAGGGTTATTACCATAGAGGATAACCTTGAATGGCATTATGAGGAGATGTGTCCTTCGGCAGACTGTACAGCGATCAAGGTATATGATGATTTCTCCACATCTCAGGCTATCAAGCATTGCCTTCGTTCCGGTCCACAGTGGCTCATGGTTGCAGAAATTCGTGATGTAGATGCCTATGATTTTATAAAAGGCCTTTCCACCGGTGTCAACGGAATTACCTCGCTTCATACGGACGATGCGCACAGAATTCCGGAAAGAATCGTTAACATGACTCATGATCCCGCACTTCTCAATGATGTATATGATTTTGTTGATGTAGGAGTCCTTGTAGACAGGAATTTCTTTGAAAAGGGCAGGGCGCAGAGATATGTTTCGCAAGTATCTGTATTCGATAATGACGATGATAACAATGTCTGTGTCGATGTATTCAATTTCAGAAAGAAAGTAGATTCTGTAATTCCTAAAAGGATAGTGCAGAAATTCCATAAATTCGGTATTGAAGATCCCTTCTATGATAAGGAAATCTATGATGCTGCGGAAAAAATAAAAAATCTTGCTGAAGATAATGCTTCAGATAATCATTTTGTTGCAGAAGAAAACGATGCCAGTGATGATTCTTATGATCAGGATTCGCAATCGGTTCAAAATGATATAAATACTGATTCATCAGTCGATTTTTCAAGGCTAAAATTTGATTCTTTTGCTGATTGAATTGTTTTTCCTATGGTTGAAAGGAGTTCCTGATGGGAAAAGAGAAATTGGAAACTAATGCGGAAAGGGTAATAAAGGAAAAGCCAATGAAGGTCAAGAAGGAAAGGCTTCCAAAAGACAAGAAGGCTAATAAGGAAGAAGATGGCAGGAAGAAGAAAAGATTTCTTACCATGGCATCTACTGCCGAGGGGTATGGGCAGGAATTCGTTGCCTGGAAATGCACACTTACCATACTGATAGGCTTTGGTGCCGGTATGCTGGTGGGACTTCTTTTTAATGTCACGATTCCATATATGCTTGTAATGGGCTTATGTACGCTTATTTTTACAAGCGGTATCATAAAGAACGGATTCAGGAGGAATTATCTCAATCAGAAGTTTGCTGATATGAACCAGTATATAGAGCAGCTCCTTTATTCCTTCAAGAATGAGAGAAACCTTCTTGCAGCATTGAAGGATGTATATGAAGTTTTCAGGGCTGACAGTACCATGAAGCCTTCAATGAAGTCGGCAATCAATGTCATAGAGAATACCTTTACTGACAGGAACGCTTATCCGGAAGAGCTTGGCCTTTCGATTATCGAGAAGGACTTTCCATCGCAGAAGATTCGTGACTGCCATAAGACGCTTCTTGAGTCACAGCATTCTGGCGGAAATCCCGACAATGTAATAGACATTCTCCTCCAGGACAGGGCTATTTGGGAAAAATCCAACGCCCTCCTTCAGAAGAAGTGCCAGAAGATGAAGATGCTCGTAAATACGGCATGTGTCGTCACTACGCTTCTCTGCGTTGTGTTCATAAGGGTCCTCATGGGTGCCAATATGGACATTGACATATCGCATAACCTTTTGGTCATGATATGCACAGTCGTGATGTATGCATTAGACCTTCTCGTAATCTGCAAGTCAGATGCCAAGGTGCTTTTCGATTATAATGGCGATGGCAGGCTCGGCAACGAGGATAATGAGAAATATGACAAGCGTATGCTTACATATTATAACGACATAATGACCTATGACGAGCAGGAGATGTGGAAGAAGTCGGCTTTCAGATCGATTCTTCCTCTTGCCGTGGGCGCAGGCCTTTTCATTATGGGTTTCAAGATTGCAGGCACTGTAGCAATAGGCATAGCCGCCCTGGTATTCTTTAACCACAGGATTGACTATAATCTTAAGATGAAGGCACTCGTATCTGAAATCAAGATTGCATTTCCAAGATGGCTAATGCAGATAGAGCTTTTTATTCAGTCGAACAATGTGTATAACTCGCTGTATCTTTCTTATGACGAAGCTCCCGAGATTATCAAGCCAGAGCTTCAGAAGATGCTAAAGGCTCTTGACCAGACTCCCGAAAGCAAGCAGCCTTTCCTTGACTTCTTTTCTCTTTTCAACCTTACCGATATATCCTCTTCAATGCTCATGCTTTATTCCATACAGAAGGACGTAGGCTCTGCAGAAGAGCAGATTGGAAATATCTTGAAGAAGAACCTTGCGGTTTATGAGGAGTCACTTGACGAGAGAAGCGACAGCAAGATGGGTTCCATGTATGTCCTATTCATGATTCCAGAGCTTACATCTTCGGGAAAGCTTCTCGTGGATATGATAGTTTTCTTCATGGTCGCAATGTCATCTATGTCTAATTATTAAGGAGGTACGATATGGACAGCGTAATAAAGGGCTTTCTTTCAGCCTTCTTTCTCATATTCTTCGTATTTATTTCAGTAGGCATGATTAACATAGCATTACAGGGCAGGAATGCCGATTCCTTTGCGGATTCGTGCGCAAACAAGATAGAGTCTGCCAATTATTCGGAAGCCGTAATCCAGGAATGCAAGGACGCTGCTGCAAGCAACGAATACGCCCTCGTGGTAGATGCTGGCGGAAGGGAAAAGTCAAAGTCAGTCCGTTCAGGAATGCTTACCCTTACATACAAGGTTTCGTTTCCATTCCTTGGACTTGACAAGGAAAAGACGGTCATTAAGGCTTTAAGGTAAAGGGAGGTCGGATAGTATGAAATCAATATTCAATGATTACGGACTCGGGATTGTTTCCTTTATACTCGGGCTTCTCCTTATAGCAGGGTTAGGATTCATACTTAACATGTTCGCATTTTGATTTAGGAAGGTCATATATATGAAAGCTTTGATAGAAAATTATGGCGATGCAATAATCGCAGTGATATGCGGACTGTTGATTTTCGGAATATTTGCAAGCCTGTTCATTTATGACGACTGTGCCTTCTCGAAAATGCTTGCGAAGTTCCTGTCGTATTATCTGTAAGGGGGTCCGCATGAAAACGATGTTTGAAAATTATGGGCAGGCCATACTTGCTACTTTATGTTCCATCTGCCTGTTCATAGTATTATTCACATTTACATATACGCTTTCAGATTATGGCGATGTGACTGGCCTTAACGGAATGCTTGCCGCAGCTGCCGATGTAAGCTATGACGATACGCCCGATGCCATCTCAAGCCTTGGGGCTTCTAAAGACATTCCTTTCATCGTGAAGCAGAACTTAAGAAGGCATAAGGACTATTACTGGTACAATATCGTTACACCTTCTACCGGATATGGCCATATGTCTTTTTCTCTGATCAGCCTTAAAAATATAGATACAGACACGATGTATCATGCCGGAAGCGATGTTGTTACCGTTGGTTCTGACGGAAACACGACATTTAATTTTCCAGATGATGGGTTATACCAGATGAGGTTTCGTCTAATAGACGATACTGACGGCTCGGAGGAGCTTGGAGTTGCTTCCGTCTATGTCCGAAAAGGGCATGATGGAGATGGAGACTGATGTTTAGAGGAGAGGTTCTTTTATGAAACATGTAGTTCAGGGAATGACATATATATTCTTCATAGTGATGACAGTAGTCATCATCATGACGATTTATGGAAGGGTTGACAGAAAGTCCAACTTGCAATCCTCGCTTCAGTCTGCCGTAAAGGGGGCCGTGGACGAGGTTTCGACAAGGGGAGGGTATTCCTCCGATAACCTTGACGATTTAAAAGCGGATTTCGTTGCAAGGCTCTGTACCAATCTCGATATTTCGGGAGACACATCAGATGCTGGCGATTCCACGGCAGTGCATGACGACAATCTCGCATTACAGATTGACTTTACCGACAGCTCCATAGAGGAGGGGCTTTTAGGCGTTCATGTAACCGAGAGGATTACATATCCCCATGGAAAGCAGTCCGTTATTGAAGCAAGCGCAGTCGTGATTCTCGAAGATGAAGGGGATAAGCAGCAGTGTACGATAACGTATCTCCTTACGGAAGGCGCACAGGAACAGCTAGGATTCCCTTCGCCTTACAAGGTATACACGGCAGTAAAGGACGAAGGTGCGAAAAAATCCCTTATCCCTACGCCATCTTCATCTGTTGAGAAGTGGGTGCCTGTTGACGATTATCCAGATTATGGTATCAAGGCAGGGTCTGCAATGGCAGCTGAGGAGATTGAGAAGATTCCGGTTCCTGGAGACATTACTTTTATTGATGACGGTTCCATCACACCGACAGAAGTGCCTTATGAAGCGGTTTCATTAAAGGAATGCATACCGAACACTTACGATGCCGACAAGGTAATAGATTTTGACAAGGGTAATCACGATTTTGTCGCAAAGCTCGTACCTGGTGCACTGGTGCATTGGTAAGATATAATGGGAGCGTCTACGAGGTGGCGGAAGAACCATATAAAGGCTCTGCACTTGCAGGGCTTACAGTCCGTCCCGCAGTGCCGAAGTATGACGGCTTTATTTCTCCAAAGCAGTCCTCGCTCTATCTTGTAAAGGAAGATGAGCTTGCGAACAATGTCCTATATTTCTTCTTTGACAGGCAGAAATACAACCTTACAGTTCATGTGGAAGATAATATAGTATCTGCCACAGCTGATGTCGGCAAATACAAAGAGATCGGCTGCACGCCTAATGATACTACAGTAATAGGTTCCATTTATTACGGAACGGAAATAAACTTCACTGTAAATCCCGAGGACGGCTTCAGCTATTCATTCAGCGGTGATACAGATTCCGAGAAATTCATCATGCCGGGGCATGATGCGGAGATCTGGATTCATTCCAAGGAATCTGAATATGTCTTTAGGCTCAACCCTAATGGCGGTATATTTTATTATACTGAAGATGCTAACGGACAAATAAAGACGAAGGATTCTTCTGACAAGTCCACTTTGTCTGACATGATGTTCGTTCACAGATATAATGATGACTGGACGCTGCCGTGGGTAGATTCTGACAACAAAACGAAGAGCAATGGAAACAATGGAATTAAGAACCAGTCTACTTCACTCATGTATCGTGACGGATATATATTCGAGGGCTGGACTGACGTAGCACCTTCGAAGGACGTATATAATAACTATGACACTATGCCGCTTGAAGCATTCAAGGAATATGTCACATCAAAGGGCGGCCATTTCTATAATGACGTAGCAGAGGTATCCACGAAGGACTATTCAGAGGACAACGTATCTACGAAGGGTATTAAGAACAAGGGAGAGATAAGGCTCTATGCGGTATGGTGCCCCGTAAACTATGTAGTAAGGTATCATAGCGCTACGGTTGCCGAGGATGGTAATATAGACGGTACGGGATATACATATATCGATACTAATAATGGCTCATTCTATATCGATAACTTCAAGACTGGTACTTATAGTACTGTCACGATGCCTACTAATGCGGAAAACGAGGCATTGGGACAAGCTGTGAAGAAAGCGTTCAAGATGGGAGAGGCTGATGACTTCTCATACTTCAGGATAAGGATACCTTCATCCGGAGCTATAAAGGAAGAGGACGATTCTTTCTGGGATGATCCGAAGAAGGTAGAGAAGAACTTAAAGAAATCTGGCTTAAGGAGGATACAGGGATACAGTACTCTGGCTATAGGGGTAACGACTAAGGCTGCCGATGAGATAACGGATATAGATAACAGGGAAGTGATAAGGGGGACATGGGGATGTCCGTACGGCTTATCATCATATATAGACGCTACCGCATATATAAGGAATAAGGATGGAAAGTATATAGATGTTGGCGTAGTAGATGTCTATACTGACTATACGAATGCTATAAGGGTAACCTGGGACGGCAATGCGAAGTACGGCGGGACGACATATACGAAGACCGACCTCTGCCATTACGGCGAGTCTGTCGCCATGCCTAACGACGAGTTCCAGAAGAAGGCGAACAACACCCTCGAGGGATGGGACATCGACAGGGAAGCCATCTTCACGAGGAAGCCGGACGGCACGCATAAGAAGGATTCGAACGGCAACGACATAAGGGACGTAAAGAACCTTGCGCACAAGGTAGCCGACGGGAAGATCAGTTACGATACCATTCTTTCTGAAACAAATTCAATAAATCCTATATATTATGCACAGTGGTCAATTAAGGAATACGAGATACATTTCTATCCAGGTCAGGTTGCAAGCAAAACCAATAATTACATAGGTCCAGATGGGACGCATACGTATACGAATAATAATTATTATACGCAGAAGGTCAGTGAAATGACAAGGCTCATCAAGAACAGGTATAATGATAATGCCGAAAGCAACCGCTTTCAATTTATGGGCTGGATTATAGACGGAAGCGGTGGAACGTATGGATATTCTGCAGCTGTCAAGGATATTCCAATTGTCGTAAGCGGCTACTATACATTCGAAGTAGCTGGGGCTTCGGGAGGATGCGATGGAAAAACAGTAAATCACTCAGGAGATACATCAACATTTTATGAACCTACCGCATGTGGTGAAGGCGGTATAACTACTGGAACCATATACTTAAAGGCAGGAGATACAGTTCATATTGCTGCTGGAAGTAGCGGAATAAATAATACCAACCTTAATGGAGGAAAAAATGCAAGTACCGAGTATAATGTAAGCGGTGGCGGTGCCGGAGGATTCGGCAAGTCCGGTTCTGGTGGCGCAGGCTCTGTAGTTTATTCAGATAACGAGGGGCTTATCATGGTTGCCGGCGGTGGCGGCGGCTCTGGGCATTTGACAACTGGTGATAGCGGAAATTCTTCTTATTATGTAGAAGGCAAGGGCTGGTATGGTGCAGGTCAGAGAACCAGATACAAATATTTACAAGCATATGATGCGGATTCATCATACGATTCTCCAAACGATGGTGGCAATCGTCCTTGGTGCAGACATGAAGGCGGTGGCGGTGGCGGTGGCTACTATGGAGGTGATAGAAAAGACAAGGATAGTTATGGAAATGGTAATGACACCGGAGCTTATGGCGGAGCAGGCTATGTAAATAAGAATGTAATTAATTACAGATTCAGCCAGAGGACTGCTGGCAGGGTAACTAATTGGGATTGGAGCAGAAAAGATTCTTTCAGAGGTACGGGAGGATATTACTCACATGATGCCGGACGAAGATATACAACTACTGGCTGGGGTGTTATAGATTATGACGAGACTACGGGATATTATCCGGCAAATGGCTATGTAAAGATGTCCGAGGTTGCCATAGCGGATCAGGAGAAGGTACTCGTTTCTGATAAGACAGAAAGCCTTGGGCTTACTGATGCCGTACAGCTCTATGCGAAGAATGGAGTAGTAAAGCTGGTAGCTAAATGGGGCAAGGCAAGTCCTATGTTTAATCTATCCATTAATAATGTTGCAGACGACATGATGAAGTATTATGACGATTTAGGTTATAATCTTACAGATTATAGTAATGGATATGAACTTTATACGGCTTTAGATAAAGATATTGTTCTACCCGACCTATCATATGCTAGTGATGGCAAGACTCAGATACATGATGGCTTTATTGGATGGATGTATACTGATCCTGTAACAGGAAATAGCAAAGTTGATAGAACAGTAACCATACCTAAAGGAAGTTCTGGATATTTTGAATATAAGGCACTCTGGGCAGACCACTATGCGGCTTCCATCTGGGGCATAGATCATGACTACAATATATACGGAGTGACCAACAATGGCTATGGGAAGCCTAACTATAACAAGTCCGATGTACAGTTTAATGCTGGAAGCTCCAACCACGGCGTGACATTCGGCGCTGCACTCGGCTATGCTGAAGGCGTCACGGGTACTGGCGCAAACCGCAAGATAGCGTCAAACGACTTCGATACGAAGTATGTACGCCACAATCCTTCAAGCGGCAAGGGATGCGTCCATGACGACTACATAAAGGGCGGATGGGCGCTAATAAAGAAGAACATAGAGGACAAGGGCGGTTCCTACTACTCCGAGTGCCTTGACAAGGGCTGTACTGTCCCAGTGTTCTTCGTAGGGAACCAGACCGTGAACGAGTTAGGGAACATTACTGATGCGACCATAATGGTAAGCGGCGTCACACAGCCAGTTCTTAACGGCGGGACATATGACTTCAACGGCTACAAGGTAGTAAAGACCAATATGTACGCATCGACAGGCAAGGGCGACGGCTATACCTCCATAAAGGGAGGGGAGGCTGATACCTCGTACCTCACATCAGCTCAGAACCCCGTGCCTGACGATCCTGGGCACTACGGGGCTACTGCAGGAGGCAACTACTACTACAAGGCTTACAATGAGTCCAACATGCCTGTCGCCATGAATAAGATATATAACGCATTGCTTAACCCCGACTTAAAGTCCATGATAGGCGAGACGCCTATCGTATATGCTACGAACTCTAAGGACGATACCAAGGCTAAGAACGAGTCGAACAAGGAAGGCAATATGACGGTAGTAGCCCCTTCAACCATCTCAGGCTACAAGAGCGCCACAGCTAACGAGTGGTGGCTTGACAGCGTAAGGAATACTGGCAGGACCGGCACGATAACCGATACGAGGGCAGGCGATACGAAGAAGGCGTACCAGTACGGGACGACCACCGGGAAGCTCTTCATACCGTCAGCCAGGGAGATATACGGGGACTGCTCGAAGGATAGAGGTGGTTATGCCTACTGTACAATCACCTGGGCTGGTACAAAGTCTGTATACGCAGAACCCGTATTAGATTTCTTCGATGGTAACCAGTTCGAGAAGTTCAAGGGATATGAATTCGTAGGAAACCTTTGGAATACAAATACCTATACTTCAGATGGTGGTAATAAAGATACTGCCAAACTCAACAGTACAGGCGGAGTAATAACAAGGACACCAGGTTCTTCCAACACGAAGGCAAGGCTTACAAATATCGACAGTAATGGTGGATTAAATACCACTCGTTATACAAAAGGTACAAATGGTTTAGCACCTTGCTTCAGGTGTGAGTAATAACTAGTAAAAACAAGGCATAAAGAAAGACAGATGGGAAATATCTCATCTGTCTTTTTATTGTATAATGGAGCTAATGCTTTAAGCAAAGGCTTAATCATTTTCATTGAATACTCTGCCATTAACATTATATGTTGTAGATCCATTCCCATCAGCGTCAACTGTATATGTCTGTGTAATGGTAGGCTCTGTCCATACGGTAGTAGTAGAGCCGTCTGAATTATGCGTTACAACGCCTCCGTCATCAGTAGTCTCTGTCGTAGGAGCCGTAGGAGTCGTGCTTGCAGTATCAGCAGGGGTACTGGGCGTTGTATCCGTAGCCGCAGGAGTCGTAGGCGCAGTCGCAGGGGCATCAGGCGTAGGTGTAGTCGCAGCTGGTGCTGAAGATGCGTCGGCAGTAGTGACTGTAGGCGTAGTCTGCGTATTAGTGGTAGCGGATGCGCCCGTGCTTGCAGTAGAAGTTGAAGCAGATGGCTTCTTGGTAGATGTGTCCTTCTTCTTCGAAGCAGTTGTAGTTTTTTCTGCCTGTTTCTTAGCCGTATCCTCTACCTTCGGAGTCTCCAAAGGTGATTCATCAGTAACAGTATCAGCATTCTCCGCTACCTCTGCGCCTGATGTAGTATCGGCATTATCCCTCGCTGCTACCAGGGTATCATAGGTACTCCTTGCGTCTTTCAGCGTATCGTACTTCAAGACGAAGCCTTTCGCATTATCATTGAGCTTATTGTAACTGTCCTCCGCCTTCGTAATGGCGTTCTCTGAATCGAGCGTGACCTCGCCGATGGCGTCTATGAGGGAGTCCACCTCCTTGGCGGAATCGGCGTCCATCTCGTCCTGTAATGCCTCGGCCTGTGCCTGCTCCTCGAGCCTTGCCTGTTCTACCTTATTCTTATTATGAACTGTAACTCCAATAGCAGTAATGCCTATACTAATTCCGATTACTGCAGCGATAACTACTGAGAAGACAGCCTTGCCTTTCTTAGTAGAAAAGATTTTCCTTGTTAATTCCTTAAATTTCATAATAAATGTCCTCCTTTATGAATAATATTTGTTTTGCGCTTTTGATAAAAAAATTATCTTATTTTACTACATTATACAATACGAACACTAGTTTGTCAACACCTTTTTGAAGAAATTTTATTTTTATATGCAGGAATATTAAATATAAAGAATATTGTCGCATTTTGGTGGCGTTCAATATCTGACAGAAAAGGAGTGTATGAGGAAGTATCTCTACTCAAAGAAAGCGGATAAGAAAAAAGAGAATTGGGGACAAGAAAAAGAGCCTGGGTACAGGCTCTTTTCATATAAAGATTTTGAAAGTGGTAAATGGCTATTATCAGAGAAACTGCTGAATCTTCTTTTTGTCGGACAAGTCCGCTTCGAGCATCCTGGCAAGCACCGATGTGTATCCCTTGCCTAAGGATTTTGCTATATCATAGGCTTTGGGAGAGATACGGATAGTTACTGAAGGCTTTTTCCTTTCCTCCCTATTTCTTTCGGAAACCCTGTGAAATTTCTTTAGCTCCTCTTCAGAAAGGAATGGGCAGTCCTCATCAGGAACAGGAGGAGTGTTAATGAAATCCTGCAAAGATGCAATTTCCTCTTTTGTAAGCGGTTTGCTTATATCAATATCCTTTCTTACTATCATATTTATATTATATCTGTCTTTTTTAATTGTCTTATCGTTTTCAAGGTAATAGACTGCCCTTAAATTCTGACCAATACACGCCATCTTCTTTGTGAAAGATTGCAGGGTATATGATTTTCATGATATACTTCCGTTATATTATTAAGTTCGTTCTCTTCAATTTCCTTTTACATATAATAATACGCATATACGCATTCTGTCAATTGCCTATCACTAGCGTGGAGTTCTCGTCAAACTCGTAGTTCTTGTCTATTATCACTCCGTTTGCGTCAAAGACTGCGTACCTTCCGTCTGGTCCTTCAACCCTTGTAGTACCGTCAGTATTTTGTGTTAATTTTCCGTTTTTATCATTATATTCTATAGTTCCATCTGCATAAGTTGTTTTTGTTCCAAGTTCAGACCCTAAATCTTCAATCTTTGCTCCTGTCTGCTTGTCAATAGTGACAGTATTTCCATATGTATCCGTGACCGTGCTTTCAGTTTCCTTTTCTGCCGATTCCACTGCCTTTGGAGAAGCAGTATCTTCAGCAGTAATTTCAGTGTCGTCTGATGCGGCCTTCTTCGTCTTTTTTGTTCCGTCCGATTTTTCGTCCTCGGCTTTCTTTTCGGAAGCCACCTCGTCATTTAGCTTTGCGTTTGCTTCTTCAATAAGCTTATTCAGGCTGTCCTCTTTTTCCTTCAGCGTGTCATAGTTTTTTACATAGGATTTGCCGAAGTCGGAGAGGGCTGCATACCTTCCTGATACGGACTGTATCTGCTCCTTCTTTTCTATAGTGACATCGCCTATCTTGTCGATTTCAGAAGATATGCTCTCGGCCTCCTCCTTTTCCGATACGAGGGAGTCGTATTCCTTCCTTGCGGAAAGAAGGGAGTCATAGCCTTTCACGAGCTTTTTCTCGTCATCGGAAAGCTTTGCGTATGACTTTTCAGCTTTCGTGATGGATTTTCCACTATCTATCGTGACAGTGCCGATTTCGTTTATAAGATTGTCGGTATCTTTTGCGTTTGATGCCTTGATTTCTTCAGATTTTTCGATTTCAAGTGCCGCTTTTTTTTCTGAATATGCCTTGTAGGCATAGGCAGAGCCCAGGATGGCAGCACCGATAGCTATGCTTATGATTACTGGCTTTGCCTTCTTCATATTTATATTCAGCTTTTTCATGATTACCTCCTTTGGTTAAAGAAAAATCCCTTTATTAGATTATAGCACACAAACAAATGTTTGTAAACACCTTTATAATATTTTTTTATTTTTTTTATACTGCTTCGTCTTTCGGGGCGGGTGGCGGTTTTCCTTATCCGTTATAGCATATATTAACAATTAGTTATATTTCATTTCTGAAATAATAAAAATAAAATATATCATTTATGATGTTGAAAAGATTTCCTAGTTTTATTAGCATTTTATGAGCAGCTTTTTAATATTTGTTAATAAGGAGAGATTCTTATATGAAACGCTTTGGTAAAAGGTTACTTGCCGTATTTATGTGTCTTACATTCGTGTTTCTGCTTTGCCCTTTGAGTGCGAAGGCTGATGATTATGTCTATCAGTCTGATGATATAAAGGGCGGTGGAACTGACAAGGGGGATACGAATAAGGGAAAAAACCATTACAGGTTCGATTATGTTTATGACAGCGGGTCCGATTCTATCTGCCTTGTAGTCACGGCTTCGCTTCCTGTAAAGGCCTTTGGAGACAAGACTACTCATATATTCCATGAGGGTGATACTACGGTTATCCCATCTCAAAATCCGTCTGTTGGTAAGACCTTGTATTCTGCTGTTATTTTTTTAATAAGGTCACATTCTATAAATATGACAGTCGATATGGTAGTGTCAAAGCTTAATGATATGGGCTATTATGATGATGGAACTGGCATATTCCGAGGAAATGGCGGTTATCTGACTTGGGTTTCATCTACGAGTATCGGAAAGGTCGTGCCTGATGTTCCTTCTGCCGGGGGTGATGATGCGCATTATGTAGATGTGCCTGACCCTAATGACCCTGATAAGACAATACGTGTCCGTGACTCTTATGTTCATGATGTCGTATTTGATTCCGCTGTAAGCGGGGCATATAATCTGCCTTCCAACTTTACCAAGACTGACGGCACTCCTGTACAGATAAAGAGCGACCCTCCGTTATGTAACGGCTATCATTTCGATTATTACAGTTCCACTATTGATCATAATTTCGTTCCAGGGGAGACATATACGCATAATCAGAAGGGCGGTACTGTCACTATCACTGCACACTGGCTTTCATATATTAATTACGACTGCAATTCGGGTCTTTCTACCTTGTCCAGTGACATTAATGCGGGCATTTTTGAAAGGACTACGTTACATGATGGAAATGCTGTCAGCGTTACGAACAAGCCTGTTGCCACTATCAATGGTCATGACATTTCAAAATCAGTCATATTTATCGGCTGGAATACGAAGCGTGACGGCTCTGGCACATGGTATGGATATTCTGTTGACCCTGATACCAATATCCCTAATGAATCTGACGGAACGTTTTCTTATGGCGGTGGTGATATAACGCTTTATGCACAGTACAGATTAAAATATGATGTCCTTTATAATGGAAATTCGCAGAGTTCGGGCGATGATTTCACTGAAACGCTTGACGATCCTATGAATATTACTGCTTCCACTAATACTTTCGAGTTTCCTGTCAGTCCGTTTACGAAGTCTGAAACGGTTACTGAATGGGACGACAATCTTCGCAAAGATGTCGAAAATACATATAAGTATTTGTTCCAGGGGTGGTCTTTAGATTCTGCTTCTTATTTCAAGACCGATCATGTATATAAGTGCGACAATCCGAACAGGCCTTATGGAAATGTTCATAATGCGAATATTAGGGATTATCTTTCAGAATGCCTTTCCTGGAATCCATGTCTTAACATTTCCGTTTCTGACGGCTATCTTACAGTGACTACCTATGCTGTTTGGGATAAGCAGCCTTATGTTTTTGGATATGATCTTTCATATTCGAAGCAGGAACTTGAAAATCTTGAACCGCTTGCCATGTACAACATGTTTCTTCGTGACTGCTCGCCAGTCTCTTATGACAGGGAGGACGAGCTTCATGCTGCGGAATGGCTTTATACTGACGATTCCGGCACTCACCCTTATAACAAGCGGCCTTCTGTATTTTTTGCAAATTTCAAGGCTTCGGACTTTGTTCCGCAAGACGATTTCGGTTCATGTACTCTCGACCTTGAGACGATAGATACCTGTGGCAATGTCTCTATGTATCGTATTACGGTGCATACGACTACGAATCAGTATGACCGCTCGAAGGACGGCTCTGATAGTCAGGCTCCTTTCTATACGAGGTTTATTGACGAGGATAATTACCAGAAGTCTTTTGATAATTATGCTTCCGACAGCAAATCCCTTAAAGATATTACAGGAAGGACAACGGCTTATGACGATGGCGGCCTTGAGCCTTATTCAAAATGGCTTATGAATACTGATGATTCAAGCTTGTTATCTAATGCCTTGTCGCAGATGAAGTCTGATACTTTTTCTGGATATGCAAGCTCTATAACGCTTGATTATGACAATATAATTTCCGTAAGGTCAAGTACGAGAAATTATGGAGTGGGAAATCCTGGCGCATCTTCACTTGACGATATGCTTTTCAGCGGTTCTCTTAATACTTCAAGCGACTTGAAGGATAATCTTGAGAATGATTCCGAAGGGCATAAGAAGTATACGGAAACGATTGACAGCAACAGGCCTTCACTATATAAGCAGGGCTATGGATATTGATAAATAACGCTTATTATTCTTCATAACTCTCTATATCTTATCCCGACAGCAAGACGTCGGGATATTTTCATTTTTGAATAAATATCATATTAAAAATATCATTAGTGATATTTATTATTGACTCTGTTTTATATATAGTTATTACTGTAATTATTTTTTAACTTTGCGAGGTATATATTATGAGTGCAATATATGATGATAATAAGGACAATTATTTTGTTTATATATTCGTAAATTCCTTTCTGAATATTCAATATCCAGATAATTATTCATATACTGGGATTCCTTCCGTGGATAGAGAATTTTACAAAACCGAACATGGTGTATTTCCTTCACAGGTACGTGACTGTATAAAGGATTATGAAGGAAATATCCATGATAATACATTTAGTAGTATATTATACGGTTCTTCTTCTGATTTGTTCGATTCAAAAGAAAACCTGGATAAGCAGCTTGAGCCTGTTTTTAAGAAGATTCTTGACGGATTCCCTTTTGACAGTGAGCGTTCTTATGATACTGCTCTTCGTGAAGAGCTTTCTTTTGATTTATTTGACGCATTCAGCAAAATCTTAAAGGAAAATGGGCTTTTCATTGATTCAAAGGAATATGAGCAGAAATTCAGGCAGAAGAAGGAAATTTATCCAAAAGTCTTGAGCATTTGAGCTTTATGGATATTGTAAAGACTATACAAGGCTTTAAGCCCTCGGAGTTATTACCTGATGAATTTAAGGCAAAGCTCGGAACTGAAGGATATAATGATAGTTTTGCTTTTGCAGAGACTGCCGTTCCGGTGAAGAGTATGAAAAAATAGATTTTTTATCATAGTAATCATATTTGAATCTCATTTTATGCTTTGTTATAATAATTTTAATATTACTTTTTTATAAGGTGATTATTATGATGAGATTTTTATATAATGATTTTAATATTAAAGGAATACCTGAGGATTTACAAGATGCTATCATGCGGTATCTTAATTTTATTAATAATGGCGGTAATCCTGATGATGATTGTTATCGTACAGAAATCTTGATGGAATTAAATTTTTGCACAAGGGAAAAAATTCTCTCTCCTGAAGATATAAAAAGATTAAAAGATTATTATGTATGGGAAGGTTTAATTAATGGATAATTTTGTTGATTTTTCGGGCTGTACTATTGTTCCAAGACCTTTTGGTGGTACAGATAGGAAATTCCGTGTGGCATTTGATAATAAATTTTATATGTTAAAATTTACAGATGAACATACAAAGCGTAGCGATATTTCAACAAGCCATGAGAATAGTCCTATTTCTGAATACATTAGTTCTCATATATGTAACAGTATAGGATTGAATACACATCATACTATTCTAGGATGTTATGGTACAGATGAAAATAATAAAGAAGTATGTGTTGCTTGTGAAGATTTCAGACAGCCATTTCAAGAAAATATGGAATTTCAGGATTACCTATTAATGATTTATGGTCCTAAAGAATATAAAAAGATACCTTTATTAGAGCAGGTATATTCTTGTTATAATAGTTCTGTTTTTCCTGATTATTTATCAGAAAAAGGTATTGAAAGATTTTGGGACACTTTTGTAGTAGATGCACTTGTCGGAAATTTTGATAGGCATGTTGGGAATTGGGGATTTCTATCTAATATTGTTCCTGATGATGGGCTTCATATAAAATATGAAATAGCTCCTATTTATGATTTTGGAAGTACTCTTTTTCCGATATTATCCGATGAAGGTATTAACAAGATTTTAGATAATGATTATGAATTGATAAAGAGAGCATATTTATTTCCTTCTGCTAGTTTGTATCTTACAAAAGAAAAAGAAGGAAAAGTAGGATATTATGATATGCTTGCATCTGGAATTAACAAGGATTGTTCCGCAGCATTGTTAAGGATATTTCCTAAAATAAATTTAAATACTATCTTTGATATTGTTGATAATACTCCAGAAATATCTGATGTTAGGATGGATTTTTACAAGAATATACTTTCTGTTCGTTATGAATTGATTTTGTCGAAAGCATATAATTTAATAAAAAATGGACTTGTCGATGAAAAGGCTTTATTTAGAGTACAAAATCATATATCTTTTTCAGATTCGTTGCTTAAAGATATGGTAAATAATGAGCATATAGATATTTCTTCATATAGAATTCCTCCTATTGGTTCTGGTGGACGTGTATAAATTCATGCAATTATTTTATTTGCTTTGGAAGAGTGTGCAAAATATAAATAAACCTCATAGAGCTGAGTGTAGACATAAGAAAAACGAAGTAACTGCTTGTCTCGACCAAAAGCTGACAGCTACCTCGTGTAGCTAAAAGTATTGTTTGAGACCAACTGCTATAAGCAGTACCTTTTTTGTATCTATATTTTTATATTTCTTTATAAAAACTTATATTCATGTTATTATGGATATAAGTTTTATTTATTTTTTTGGTATTTAGTATGATGTTTGAAGATAATTTACTCACTTTGATGTTTGATGATATTCCTGTTCTTGAAGTTCAAGATGATATTGGTAAATATCATATCCTACAAGCAGATTTACTGCCTTATTCTATCCGTTCTTCCATTATCGAATTGTCTGGAGATTCTGAAAAAGATTTGCAGTCTTTTAAGAATCTTAATTATTATGCACATGCTAGGGATAAAGATAAATCTGCCTTCAAGCATTTTTTAGCTTCCAGGGTGCTTTCTATTAGCCGTTCTAATGCTAAAAAGCTTTATAATGCCTTTGGCTTTTCGCAGGAACAGACTGATGATAATAAGGCAGAAATTGCCTTGTCTTGTAGAGCTGTCACAATGACTGATAATTATTGGATAAGATTTAATAATGAAAATATAAAATGGAAAGATATAGACCCAAAGCACATAAGCTTAAATCAGGCCATAATATCTATAGCCTTAAAAGGTTCTTCTCTTACTTTGCAAGGCAAGCCGCATTCACCTGAATATACAAATCTCGGTTCTTATGCAAAGGCGTGGATTAGGGAAGATGATGGTCCGTATTTATATAAAAGAAGTACCGAAGGTGAATTAGAATCTGAAATTGAGATTTCAGTAAGCAAGATATTGGATTGTTTTAATGTTCCTCATGTCAGGTATCTTCCGGCTTCTTATGAAGGTGATGATAGATATTGTAAATGCAAGAATATGTGCGATGATGACCTTTCCATTGTTTATGCGGAAGATTATAATATTTATTGCAATCAGAATGAAAAAAATCTCATTGATGAATGTATATCTATAGATAGTGAGAATTTCTTTAAGATGTGTGTCGTGGATTATCTTATTTCCAATTCAGACAGACATTCGCAAAACTGGGGATTTTATGTGAATAATGTTAATGGCAGAATTATCTGCCTTCACCCTCTTTATGATCATAATAATGCCTTTAATAAGGGCGATATGAAGGCTTCCGATGGGGGTCCAAGCATAATATATTCCGGGCAATCTAAAAAGGATGTTGCAAAATATTCTATAAATAGATGTTCCTTAAAGTGTATTTCAGCAGTTACTGACAATTTATTTTTAAATGAAGTAATGAGGGAATCTTTCTTTGATAGAGCTAGTATACTTGGACTTTATCATAAGCAGAACAAGATTTATGTTCCAAATAATATATTTTCTGATGATTCGAAAGTATATTATGACAAAATAGATGGGAATATCAAATCGGCTAAAGATAAAATTGATGGTATAGGCAGTATTTAATTCTTGCTTATATTACACTTCATAAAATTCGTGGGGAATTTCGTGGGGAGTATGGGGATAAAAAGCCAATTATTAAGTAAAATAACAACATAAAAAGAAAATGTACATTTACCTTACAAATGCTTTATTTTCTAGGGTTTGAGATGCGTTTGCCGAAAAATCAATAAATAGCAAAAATAGCGGATAACGGGAATCGAACCCGCCTCCTAGCCTTGGGAAGGCCATATTCTACCGATGAACTATATCCGCAATGAAAAATATTTTATATTATCTCTGCTTTGTTTTCAAGAGAAAAATAATGAAAACTCCCGGGAGCTTTTGGCAGCATCCCGGGATTAGAATGGAGGTAACGAAAAAATTTAATATTTGAATTTGCTCATATTCTGGTCAAGCGTATTTGCAATGCCCTTTAAGTCATTTGAATGCTGCTGCATGTCATTTGCAAGACCTGAAATAGTGGAGACGGATGCGGACGACTCTTCAGTAGATGCGGCATTTTCTTCAGCTATTGCTGAGAGGGACTCAACAGTATTCACAACAGAAGCACGCTGAACTTCCATCATAGATATCTTTTCTGAAATGCGGTTGATGCCTTCCTCTGAGCGGTCAATACCAGCAGATACTGCTTTGAAGGCTTCTCCTGTCTTATCTACATCCTTTGACTGCTGGTCGATGACTTCCTTTACATCTTCCATGGTAGAAACAGATTTCTTTGATTCTGTAAGAAGGACATCAATAATTTTTTCAATCTGCTTTGCAGAATTGTCGGACTGGTCAGCAAGCTTCTGAATCTGGCTGGCGACGACGGCGAAACCACGACCGGCCTCACCTGCTCTTGCAGCTTCAATAGACGCATTTAATGAAAGAAGGTTTGTTTCTTCTGCAATATCTGAAATGAGGGCAGTGACTTCACGAATCTTCTGGGTTGATTCGTTTGTAGCCTTTGTCTGCTCAGAGATTGTCTGAATAGAAGCTTTTGTCCGCTCATTTACTTCGCCAAGTTCATGCAAGGTATTTACAGCATCATCATGCGCCTTCTTCATGTCTGAAGCGGCAGACTTAAGATTATTCACTTCCTCTGTTGTGTCAGTGATCATCTGACCAATCTGTTTTACTGCATCATTTGCATTTGCAGTTTCTTCAGCCTGGCTGGTCGCACCCTTTGCAATTTCTTCAACAGCAGAATCTACCTGATTCGTAGTAGACGACATGTTTGCTGCACTTGAAAGGATTGTATTAGAAGATGTCAGAAGTGTAGTACTCTGATCCTTTATGTCTTTGATGGTTCCAGAAAGACTGTCTTCGAGATTAATAATCGCACGTCCAGAAAGACCAAATTCGTCTTTTCTGGCTGCAAGCGCTTTTTCTTCCTTACCTTTTGTGAAGTCAAGCCCGGCGATACGTCCAAGCACGCTGGCTGTTGTCGTAATAGGTGCCATCAGTCTGTTGATCAGGAAAGTGAAGAGGAAAAGCATAATGATGCCTACGATAATAGATGTCGTAATGGCAGTAACTTCAGTGGATTTGATGCCGCTCATTGCATCAGATTTATCTGCAGTGAGTACTAATATCCACGCCCTGTTTGACGGAATATAATAGGCGCAGTATTTTGTCTTTCCTTTGTACTGGTAGGTAACAAACTGGCCATGAGGCCCTTTTCCAGCCTGGAGTTCAGCTACGACTTCCTTAATAATGGCATTCTCAACCGGCTTTCCAACCTTATCGTCTTCCGGATGAAAAAGCATTGTCCCATCAGGGCTCACCACATAATAATAGGAAGAATCCATTCCAGCGATTTTTCTGTCTAAAAAATTCTTTTTGAGATTAAACTGGTTTAATGCAGAAGCAGAACCTACGCGGGCGTACTGTCTGTCAAGGTCATCACCTGCGGAATTTACCATATCTGTCATATAATTTGAGATGACCTTTCCAAAATACTTTGTATTTTTGACATCAGAAATAATAAGGCATATTGCAGTAATCAGCACCATAGCTACCATAAACATCAGGATCATTTTCGCCTTGATGGAGTCTTTGGGCTTTACAGAGCTTTTATTATTCATTTGTTTATTGTTAATATTAGCTATTTTTGGCATAATAATACCTCCTGTAAAAATCTTCTGTATTGCAGGTAATATTAGAAAACCCACATTTTTAGATTATATATTAAATTTACTTAAATATAAAGTTCTTTGTAAAATTCTACAAAATAATATAATTATTATATATTATTTTGTGTATTTTTACAGATTGATGACAGGTAAAATTCAATCTTTTTTTTGTTGACATCATCTGATTGTTTGGGTATAAAAAATAATAGAAAAAAAGAGGTAATTCTAATTATGAAAAATTTCAAGATATCAAAATTCTCTAAGGTTCTTACAGCAGCGTTAATTATTTCAATTTCTCTTACTGCCTGTGGCAATAAGACAGACTATAAAAAGCAGGGAATTGATGCATTAAATAATGGCGATTATGAAAAGGCCGAGAGCTATTTTGACAAGGCTCTTTCAGAGGCGAAATTCAGGGTTTCTGATAACGAAGTAGATATTTCCTATTATAAAGCCTGCGCAGAATATTTATCCGGTGACTCTGCAAAGGCAGAAAAGACGTTTACCAACCTTATTGATTTCGATGAGAAGAATCCAGATTCATATTATTTAAGAGGACTTTTATATCTTACTGAAAATAAGCCGAAAAAAGCAAAGAAGGATTTTGATCAGGCCATTAAGCTGAAGCCTGATGATTTCAAGAGGTATCTGGGGATTTATGAGGCAATGGAGGGCGTGAGCCTTCAGGATGATGGCAGGGAATATCTTGAAAAGGCAATCGCCATTAAGGGCAAAACTGCTACAGATTACATGAACAGGGGCAGGATCTATGTCATTCTTGGCCAGGAGGATGTTGCAGAACAGGCCTACAAAAAGGCTATAGATAAAGGGAATAATGATGCGTATCTCTTTCTTGCACTGCTTTATGATTCGCAGGGAAAGAATGACGACGCTGAGGAGAATCTGAATAAATTTATAAAGCATGGTAAAGAAACAGCTGAGACGGACAGCGAAGTAAGTGCTTTTTACATCAAGCGCGGGGATTATGATCATGCCATAAAGTACATTGAAAAAGGCATGAAGCTTAAGGACACCACAAGCGAGCAGCCTCTGAAGAAAAATTATATTATTCTTTTGGAGCACGAGGGCGAATTTGACAGGGCTTATGAAGAGGCGGCAAAATATGTTGCAGCCTATCCTTTTGATAATGTGATGAAGAGGGAGTATACATTTTTATCTTCAAGAGTATCAACAAATGCAGGAATTTCAGATTCTGGTGCAGTTGACGGAACGTCTTCCGGTGCCGGTCAGTGACCTGATTAGCAATCAATAGTATATTCTGTTTTGGATGTCTGATACATACATTAATTATTTAGTAGGAAATTTGAAAAAATGGGAAACATTCTGATTAGAAACTGTGACATCGTTGACACGGTCACTGAAAAAGTAAATAAGGGAAGCGTATTAATCTGCGGGGATACCATTAAAGGCGTTTTTGAAAATGCAGTGAGTGATGACGAGCTTTCAGCAGCACTTAATACCAGAGCATTTAAACTTTCTGATTTCGATGGACATATTGATTCGAATAAAGTGATTGATGCTGCTGGACTTACACTCGTTCCGGGACTAATAGATATGCATGTGCATTTCAGGGATCCGGGACTTACTGAAAAGGAAGATTTAGAGCATGGAGAAGCAGCAGCAGCCCATGGCGGATTTACAACAGTCTGTGCCATGCCGAATACAAAGCCGCCAATTGACGATGCGGATAAATTTCTGGATGTCACGAAGCGCGCCGATGCAATCGGGCTTACGAAGGTGCTTCAGGTAGGCGCTATGACAGCCGGCATGCAGGGCGAAAAGCTTTCAGATATGGAGGGTATGGCGAAGGCTGGCCTTAAGGCTTTTTCAGAGGATGGAAAGTCAGTGATGGACACGACGCTTTTCTATTCTGCTATGGAAAAGGCTGCCTCGCTTAATATCCCCGTATTATCTCATTGCGAGGATAAGGCACTTGTCCGCGGCGGCGTCATGAATTATGGTGCAAAGTCAAAGGAATTTAAGCTCCCGGGGATTACGAATTCTGTTGAAAATATTATTGCATATAGAGATATAGATATTGCACGAGAAACCGGAACCCGCCTCCATCTCTGTCACTGCTCCACAAAGGAAAGCGCAGAGCTTCTTATTATTGCAAAAGACATGGGGCTCCCGGTAACTGGCGAGGTGTGCCCGCATCACTTCATACTCTGCGACGATGACATTCCGTCAGCTGATGATGCAAATTATAAGATGAATCCTCCGCTTCGCTCAAAGACTGACAGGACGGCGCTGCTTGAAGCGATAAAGGAAGGCATCTTTGATGTTATTTCTACGGATCATGCTCCGCATACTGCCGAAGAAAAATCAAAGGGTTTTTCCGGTTCTCCATTTGGAATCGTCGGTCTCGAGACATCCTTTGCATTGTCCTATACTTATCTTGTAAAATCAGGACTTATTACCCTTCCAAAGCTTATTCAGAAGATGAGCTTTAATCCTGCCAAAATTCTTGGACTTGACAGGGGCGAAATCCGTGAAGGGAAAATTGCAGATCTTACACTCATTGACCTCAATAAAACCTACAAAATTAATCCGGATGATTTCAAGAGTAAGGGCAGGAATACTCCGTTTGGAGAATATGAGGTAAGCGGGGAGATAGAATACACCATATATGGTGGCAAAATTTCATATGAAATGCTACAATAGGGCAGATAATAGAAAGAAAAAATATGAATTTTCAAATTTCAAAAGTAATTTCAAATGAGTGCCTTGCAGATGGGATTTTTTCAATCTGGCTTTCAGTCTCGGACTTTGAGAATGTTCGTCCTGGTCAGTTTGTAAATCTCTATTCAAAGGATTCTGCCCATCTGCTTCCCAGGCCAATCAGCATCTGTGATGTTTCACCTGAGAAAGATAAACTGAGGCTTGTATTCAGAGAAATCGGATATGGCACACATGAATTTTCATCTCTTAAAGCTGGAGAAGGAGTCAAGCTCATGGGTCCGCTCGGAAATGGATATCCGGAAGAATTTGCCGGGAAGAAAGCACTCCTTTTGGGCGGCGGACTTGGCGTTCCGCCTATGCTTTATCTTTTGAAGAACTTAAATATTGATGCGTCAGCAGTAGTCGGCTACAGGAATAAAGATAATACTTTCCTTATGAAGGATTTTGAAGATACAGGAAAGAAAATTTACTTTGCATCTGATGATGGCTCAATTGGAACAAATGGCAATGTCATTGATGCAATAAAAGAAAATGATATAGACTGCGACATTATTTTTGCCTGCGGCCCAAAACCTATGCTTTCCGCTGTAAAAAAATATGCTGAAGAAAAAGGCATCACGCTTTATGTTTCCATGGAAGAGCGCATGGCCTGTGGTGTTGGCGCCTGCCTTGGCTGCGTCGTAGAGAGCACTGCAGTGGATTCACACAGCAATGTGGAAAACAAGCGCGTCTGTAAGGATGGCCCGGTATTCAATGCCGCTGATATCGTGATCTGATGGATGATATTTGCCTGCGCTTTAGCATGATGTGCAGCGAATATATCATATCAAGATTTTATTTTTTTAATAATTAGAGAGGAAAATATGTCCGCTGACTTACATATCAATTTTGCTGGAGTCGATTTTCAAAATCCCGTGCTTACTGCATCCGGAACCTTTGGCTCTGGCATGGAGTATAGTGATTTCTATGATATTTCAAAGCTCGGTGCAGTTATCACCAAGGGAGTTTCTGTGACGCCATGGGAAGGAAATCCGGTTCCGCGTGTTGCGGAAACGCCTTCCGGTATGCTTAATGCCATAGGTCTGCAGAATCCCGGAATTGATTTATTCCTGAAAAGAGACAGTGCGTTTCTTGAAGAGAATAATATTCCGTATGTGATCAATGTCTGCGGCCATACAAAGGAAGAGTACATGGAAGCTGTCGAGCGGCTTTCAGATACGAAGGCAAAGGCTCTGGAAATAAACATTTCATGCCCGAATGTAAAGGCTGGCGGCATTACCTTTGGAACTACAGCGGAAGGTGTTGAAGACATTACGAAGGCAGTGAAGAGTGTGGCAAAGAAACCTATTATTATGAAACTTTCCCCGAATGTTACTTCTATTGCTGAAATTGCCAAGGCTGCCGAAGCAGGCGGGGCAGATGCGGTGTCCCTCATCAATACCATCACTGGCATGAAGATTGACATCAGAAAAAGGACATTTGTATTAAAGAATAAAACAGGCGGGCTTTCAGGACCTGCAATTCATCCGGTTGCTGTCAGGATGGTATATGAGGTTCATAATGCAGTAAAGATTCCGGTTTTGGGCATGGGTGGCATTGCTTCTGCCGAAGATGCTATTGAGATGATGCTGGCAGGTGCTTCGCTTGTTGCAGTCGGCACATCGAATTTCTTTAACCCGACAGGAACGCTTGATATTATAGATGGCATTCAGAAATATCTTGACGAGAACGGTTTTTCCAGCGTGAGCGATATTATAGGTGCCGTGAATTGACGATACAGAATCACAAACGTTTCGGCTTTTTTGCCTGATATATCATTATGTAGAAATCATTTAGGAGATTGATTATGGAAAGCTACAAGGAAGATTTTATTCATTTTATGATTGACTGCGAAGTACTGAAATTCGGTGATTTCGTGACAAAGAGCGGTAGAAATACGCCGTTTTTTGTAAATACAGGCTTTTACAGAACGGGCTCACAGCTGAGGCGTCTGGGTAAGTTCTATGCATCAGCAATAAACAAGGAATTTGGAACAGACTTTGACGTTCTATTTGGACCTGCGTATAAAGGAATTCCGCTTTCAGTTGCAACCTCGATTGCCCTTTCTGAGGATTATGATGCGGATGTGAGATACTGCTCAGACCGAAAGGAAGCAAAGGATCATGGTGAGAAGGGTTCATTCCTTGGCGGACCAATGGGGGAGGGAGACAAGGTCCTGATGATTGAGGATGTTACCACAGCAGGTACATCTATCCACCAGACTTATCCGCTGATAAAATCTTCAGGAAATCCTGACGTAATTGGTCTGATTGTTTCAGTTGACAGGCAGGAAAGAGCTGCTGACAGTGAGAAGAGTGCCTTAAAAGAGATTTCAGAAGAATTCAATATGAAGACCTGTGCAATCGTCACCATGTCAGAAGTTGTTGAATGTCTGTACAACAAAGAGTATAATGGCAGAGTTGTAATAAATGACGAGATTATGTCAAGAATTGATGCATACTATAAGGAATATGGGGCAAAAGCTTGAAAAATAAGATGAAAATGCCATTTTCAGTCAGAATCGTATGCCTGATGCTTTGGATCGTGGTGCTGACCTATTTTCTGTTCTTTGCAGAGGCATTTGGAAGAGATGGCACGATAAAGACTTTTTCCTACAATTTCATACCATTTAAGGAAATCCTCAGGTTTCTGACAAAGACATCTTATTTCGGTCCGAAAATCGTCCTCATTAATGTTGTCGGAAATATCCTGTGTTTTCTGCCGTTTGGGTTTTTCTTTTCTTCCGTGATGAAATATCCTGTAGAGCATGCGGCATGGAAGGTGACTCTTGTTTCAACTTTTCTTTCTGCCTTTATGGAGGCAATCCAGTTTCTTACAAGGACAGGGTGCTGCGATATTGATGATGTGATATTAAATACATTTGGCGGCTATCTGGGATATGTGGTATTTTCAGCATTGTTCCTTAGAAAAATCGAGATGGGCCAGATTGCGGAGATCCGGAATGAAAAGATAGTCGAGCTTACTACATATAAGGATGCAGCAGGCCGGGAAGCAAATAATTGATGCCATGGCAAAGAGAAGTTCCAGAAGAAGAAAAAGAGACCCGATTTCACCGCTTTCGATAGCGATATTGTCAGTTTCGTCTGTTTCTATCATATTATTTATTATTTTTATTTTTTCAGGAGCAAAAGGCACTGCGCTCAGGGTCATTTCCGGGTTGTCAGTCATTCTTATGATTTCGTGCATAGTTTCGCTGATTATGGGAATACGGCAGTTTATGAAGGCAGGATTTGTTTCTTTCTCAAAGGTGCTTTCCTGCATTATGCCCGCAATTGCTGCGGCTTTATGGCTTGTTACTTATTTCTTTGGTATTATTATAGGATAAGTTTTAGAAAGGAATTAATTATGGCACAGGTTTCAATAGTAATGGGTTCTGATTCAGATATGCCTGTTATGGCAAAGGCTGCAGAAGTTCTTGATGAATTTGGGATTTCTTATGAGATGAGGATTATTTCTGCACACAGGGAGCCGGATGATTTCTTTGAATATGCAAAGACCGCAGAAGACAGGGGCGTAAAGGTAATTATTGCCGGCGCCGGAAAGGCTGCACATCTTCCAGGAATGTGCGCTGCATTATTCCCTCTTCCTGTAATCGGAATCCCGATGAAAACATCAGATCTTGGGGGTGTTGATTCATTGTATTCTATTGTACAGATGCCTTCAGGTATACCGGTTGCGACAGTTGCAATAAATGGCGGAAAGAATGCCGGAATTCTTGCTGCAAAGATACTTGCGGTATCAGACGGTGAACTTGAAAATAAATTAAAGGACTATTCAAAGAAGATGAAAGAAGAAGTCGAGGGCAAGGATGAAAAGCTCTCAAAGGAAGGCTACAAGGCTTTTCTGTAAGAAAACAGATATTTTGTTGGCAATGATATTAATGACCGGCAGTGATGCCGGTCGTTTTTTATCTTTAGCAGGAAAACAGCGCTTGCAAAATGAACAAATAAAAAAGAACTGTGGCTGTCCACAGTTCTTTTATTCCAAATTCATAAATCATTAGGCTGATGCATTGAAATGGGTGCCGACATTCGGATCCAATGAAGGTCTCGGTGCAGAATTGATAAGACCAATAGCTGCAGCTCCGTTCTGCTGATCGGCATCAAGAGACATCCCCATCACAGCATATCCTACATTCTGGAGAGCACTTGCCTGGCTCATTGATGTAGAAAGATTTGCTATATCAGATAATTCCATTTGGACTCTCCTTTCTATGAAAGTATATTAAGTGTATATATTATGCTCCAGATAGTTTATTTTTTCAAGAGGTAAAAATTAGTAAATTTCGAATGAAATTTTTATCTATTTTTTATTAGTAGCCTGTTTAGACTTTACTTTTTGAACTCAATAGCATATAATAATAACCACTTATGTAATTGAAACCAGATTCAACTAAGACAATTACTAAATTTTCGGAGGAAATGATGGAAAAGAAATCCAGGAAAAGTCTAGATTACAATGTTTATGATTTGAATGCGGATGAGCCTGTAGATGAATCTACAAATATAGAAGAGATTTCTGAGAAAAAGGCAAAGGCGAAGAAATCAAAGAGCAGTAAAAAGCATCCTAAGACTTTCAAAGAAAAGTTTTTTGCTTTTTTTGACAGTCTTTCAGTTTCACAGGTTCTGATCGGGGCTCTCTCAGCAGCGATTGTTGTAGTTGCTGTAGCTACTCTGGTTGTTATTTTCCGTACAAATGCAAAAAATGATAAAAACGAAAATCTTGCAAAGCAGGTTACAAGCGGTGTGGAAGATGCCACCAGTGGTGCAGAAGAAGTAGAAGAACCGGATTCAGGAGTTGAAACAGCAAATGTTGAGGTTGTTGAACCTGTTTCGATTCCGGACATGTCTGAATACACCATCAAGAGCCAGTCTACAGTAAAGGATCTCACACTTATTTTCCAGGGTTCTGATAAAAAGAATATTAAAGGAACAGAATTTGCTGTAAAGCTTGTAGATGAAGCTTCTGCCAAGAAACTGAATTCGTCAATTGATACACTGAAAAAAGACAAGGAAACACTGAACTCCTTAAAGACAAAGCAGGATGAAATCAAGTCTCAGATGACATCGGCAAATGCTTCTACGGTTGTTTCAGATGTTAAGACAAAAACTGCAAAGAATAATGCATCATCAGCATCTGTAAAAGAAAATGCATCAGGAAGCTCTTCAGACGACAGTCTTTCAAAGCAGATGCAGGATGTGAATGATGAAGTCACAAAGGCAATCGAAAAGAGAGATTCTGATATTAAAGCATACAATAAGACACTGGATGGTCTTAAGGGAAATACCTACAAAGATGACGACAAGGATGGCATGATTTATATTAAATCAATAGATGCTGGAAACTATGTCGCATGTGCAGAATCTGTAGGAAATTTCACAGCTTCTTCCTATACTACAAAGGTCGCAGTTAAGGAAAAGGCTGATTACAAGCCTATTAAGGAAATCAAGGAAAAGGTTGTTTCTGATAAGGTTGCAGGAGATACAAAGGAAGAAAAGCCTGCAGTCGAGAGCACACTTAAGGATACAGTTGAATATGTAGATTCTACGAAATCTGGTGATGGCGGAAATGTAGAGACTACAGACATCAAGCTTCCGGCACCAGCTGCTTCAAAAGAATTGAATTCACAGACGGTGAAAGATAATTCAACTACTGTAGCTACTACAATTACGCTTTCTCCAACATCATTAAATATGAAGGTTGGGGAGTCTTCAAAAATTACGGCTACTGTTAACACTTCTGGCACGACAGTTTCATGGACTACATCAGATGCATCAGTTGCAACAGTAGATGCTAATGGAAATGTTACAGCAGTTAAGGCAGGTACTGCTACTATTACTGCAACAGCAGGGAGCGCTACAGCTACATGTGCGGTTACAGTTACTGCGGCTGAACAGGCTGTGACAGTAAAAAGTGTATCCATTTCAGGAAATCCTTCTACACTCACAGTTGGTGGAACAGCACAGTTATCTGCAACAGTTACCTATAGTGATAGTAAGACAGACTCAGAAGTTACCTGGTCTTCCTCAAATACTGATGTTGCGACTGTAGATCGTAGTACAGGAAAGGTTACTGCAGTTGCAGCTGGTGAGGTTGATATTAATGCTACATCAAAAAAGGAAACTGATAAATTAGATAAGGCAAAGATCACTGTTAATGCAGGATCGCAGACTGAAAATCAGGCGGAGCCAGCTTCTGTTAATTCAAGCTTCCTTGATTTCGACACCACAAAGAATTACTTATTAGGTCTGTATACTGGAAAGACATATACAGTTTCATCCGTTATTAACCTCGCAAGTGCTTCAGGCAATGTTGCAACAGCCGGTGAGATTGACTGCACGCTTGCCATTCCGAAGACTGCTACAGTATATTCAAGTGATTATGCAAAGCTTAATACGCTTGCCATGAATATTACAGCTACAAATGTCACAGGGTTAAAGGCCACTGGCGATGCAAATGTTAACGCAGCAGTTGGTGCAGATGGAAAGACAGTTACCATTAAGGCAAAGAATGGTATTACAGAAGATACGAAAGCTACGATCACACTTTCAGGAACGACCACTGGAACTGGTAAGAAAGCTATGAGTGTTACATGTACAGTAACGGTCCTGAATTGTAATACAAAGCTTACAGCATCAGATGGCAGCGAGCTTTATGCAGATACAAATAAAACAGTTCTTACTGTCGGAAATTATACTGGACAGAAGGTTTATAAAGCTGGCGGTGACTATAGTTATACCGGTTGGCAGACGATAAACGGTTCTACCTATTTCTATGATAAGAATGGAAACAAGGCTACCGGCGAGCAGGTCATCAAAGGCGCTAAATATAACTTTGGCTCTGATGGTGCATTGCTGAAGAGTGGCAATGGTATTGATGTATCAAAATGGCAGGGCAATATTAACTGGAGCCAGGCTTCAAGTGCAATTTCGTTTGCAGTCATCCGCTGCGGCTACAGAGGTACATCGGGAAAGCTTGCTATTGATCCACAATACTTAAGCAACATTAAGGGAGCAAAGGCAGCTGGCGTAAAGACAGGCATCTATTTCTACTCAAGGGCTACAAATGAAGCTGAGGCAATTGAGGAAGCATCTCTTGCAGTATCTCTTGCCCAGCAGGGCGGCGGCGTCAGTCTTCCAATTTATATGGATATGGAATCTTCCAATCAGAAGGGACTTTCCTCTGCACAGCTTACAGCCATTGCAAATGCCTTCATTTCTACAGTAAATAACGGAGGCTACAGAGGCGGCTTATATGCAAGCAAGAGCTGGCTTGCAAGCAGGATGGAAAATGCGGCAGGCGTTTCAGGTTCCATCTGGTGTGCCCAGTACAATACAAAATGTACCTATGGCGGAAGAAAAGATATGTGGCAGTATACATCAAAGGGCACATGCCCTGGAATCAATGGCGCTGTCGACTGGAATGAAAGCTATTTCTAAATAACCATACAGGAAATAAAAATTGTTAAATGAAAGGCGTCTCACAAGCGAGATGCCTTTTGTTTTTTGAAAGAAATATTTGACCTTTTATATTATTTTTATTATGATTAAAAAGTTTAATAGAAAATTAATTAAAATAAGAAAACAAAATGAGTGAAAAAATAAATGACGCAGCAGTATCAGTCTGCATACCTGTTTATAATAACAGTGATTATATAAAAGAAACCATGAGATCAGTCCTGAGTTCTGATTATCCAGATATAGAGCTGGTCATAGTAGATGACAATTCTAAAGATGATTCACTGGATGTCATCCGAAAGGCAGCAAGCGATTTTGTGAATCGTGGATTAGCCTCAAAGTACTATGATTTTTCATCGGTTGGCAATAGCTCTGCAGAAGAGTATTCAGAACGAATTTCATCAGAAAGTGAACATTCCCATACAATTTTCATCTTTCACAATGAGAAAAATCTCGGAATGTCAGGAAACTGGAACAGGTGTCTTTCGCTATGCAGAGGAAAGTACATCAAGTTAATCTGCGCAGATGATCTTATTGACGAGACTCTGATCTCAAGAGAGGTAAAAGTACTTGACGAGAATCCTGAAGTACTTTCAGTTGAGTCAGATACTGAATTCCGTGATAGTGCCGGAAAGAGCCAGGGCTATTATAAGAGGTACAAGAAAAACGGAATTGTTGATGGAAAAGAAATCGCTAAATACTCACTTTTCCATAGGGATTATCTTGGTGCGCCGCTTGCAAATATGTTCAGGAAATTTGCCTATGATACCTTTGGCGGCTTTGATCCTGAATTTTCATATATTATTGATTATGAATTCTTTATGAGGCTGGCTGTAAATGGCAAAGTGTTCATTATTCACGAACCACTCAATTTCTTTCGAATCCGTGAAGATTCAAATACCGGAAAAGTATTAAAAGGAGACAAGGGTGAGGCTTATGTGAAAGAGCATGAAAAGCTGGTAAAGAAATATCAAAATGTGCTTGGACTTTCTGACGGTGAGGTTCGAAAGAGCGTCCGCATCAGGAAAATCATGAACGTGCTTGGGCGTTTGTACCTGAAGCTGCATTTATAAACATAAATGATACTATTGATTTGTGAGAGATATTAGTAAATTTTGATAAAGCAAACGTAGAGGAGACGATTTGAAGGGTCTTGTAATAATACCGGCATTCAATGAAGCAGGGGCGATTCTTAATACTGTTCGTGCCATAGAAAAGGAAGCCCCTTCTTTCGACTATATTGTGATCAATGACTGTTCAACAGATCATACGAGACAGATTCTTGAGGAAAACTGGCTGAACCACATCAATCTCCCTATTAATTCTGGAATCGGTGCTGCGGTTCAGACGGGATATATCTATGCCAAAAACAATTCCTATGACTGTGCCGTGCAGATGGATGGAGATGGCCAGCATGATCCGAAGTTTCTTGAAAAGATGATGGAGACCATGGAGCGCGATCAGGCTGACATGGTAATCGGATCCCGTTTCATCGAGAATAAGGGCTTTCAGTCCAGCCGTGCGAGGCGTATGGGCATAAATTTTTTCAAAAGATGGATTCATACGCTTACGGGACAGACCATTACGGATGCGACAAGCGGAATGAGGCTATGCGACAGGGCGGTAATAAATCTTTTCGCAAAGGATTATCCAAGGGATTATCCTGAGCCTGAAACTGTCGTAGAGGTGATCAAAAAAGGCTATAAGGTCGAGGAAATACCTGTCGAGATGAAGGCAAGGACAAGCGGAAAATCTTCAATAAACATTAATAAATCGATATATTATATGATAAAGGTCACATTTGCCTGCTTCATACAAAGCTTCAACAAAAAGGAAATTAACACATGAATATTAGGATTCAGATCATTATTGCAGTAATCATAATTCTTGCCTTTATATATATTACGAATCTGGTTAGGAAGAAAAAGGTCGAGCTTAAATATACCATCTCATGGTATGTGCTTGGCGTTGTTTATTTATTATTTGACCTAATACCGCCATTTTTAAATGGCTTTACCAGGCTGATCGGAATAGCACTTCCTGTTAATATGCTGATCTTTCTTGCAATCGGCATTATTTTCATGATACTTTTTTCGCAGACAGTCATTATTTCCAGACATACCCAGGACCTGAAAAAGCTTGTCCAGCAGAACGCACTTCTCGAGGAAAGGCTGAGGAAGCTCGAAGAAGAATCACATGAAAAAGAATAATATGGGCAAAAACGTACTGTGGAACACAGTCGGAAATATTTTCTATAGTGGCTGCCAGTGGCTGATGACCGTGCTCGTGGTTTATCTTGCTACGTATAAGGAAGCAGGGATTCTGTCACTTTCCATGACTACGTCAAGTACATTTTCTTCCATAGCACTTTTTGGCATGCGGAATTATCAGATATCTGATGTGAAGCATACGTATTCCCCATCAGAATATGTAGGCAGCAGGATTACGACTACGCTTGCAGCTTTTGCAGCATGTTTTGTTGGCTCGATTTATGGAAACAGCCTTTATCAGATTGGCTGCATTATGTGCTTTATGCTGATTCGTTCAGCGGAGGCTTTTGTAGATGTGCTCCAGGGTGAGGATCAGATGCACGAGAGATTTGACCTTATTGGCACATCTCTTATTGCAAGGGGAATCATTACGGTAGCCGGCTTTTCAATAGGACTTAAGCTTTCAGGTGACATCTTTATTACTTTGTTAATCATTGCAGTAATCAATTTCCTGATTGCCATATTTATCGATTTTGGCAGAACAAAAAAGCTTGAAGAGATACATCCTGTATTAATAAATAAGCACATTCTTCTATTATTAAGGGACTGTGCGCCGATCGTGCTTTCATCCTTTATGCTGAGCTACGAAAATCTTTTTCCGAAGAATGAGCTTCAGATTATTGAAGGCATGAGTTCACTTGGTGTTTATTCGACAATTGCATCGCCTACGCTTGTCGTTCAGGTTCTGGCGCAGGTCGTATTTGTCCCCTTTATTCCAAAGCTTGCAGAATATTTTGACGATGGAAAATATAAAGAATTCCAGAAGGCTATGAATAAGACGTATTTAGCGCTTATTGGTTTTTCTGTACTTACCTGTTTTCTTGCAGCACTTCTTGGAAGATTTTTCCTAAGGCTTTTATTTGGAGAAAAGATACTGGAAAGCTACAATCTTTTCATTCCTATGATACTGGTTACCCTTCTTACTGGAACCGTATGGATCCTTGTTGCCATAGTGACATCACTTCGGAAGATACTTACGCTTACGATCAATATGGCAGCAAATTTTGTATTATGCTTAATTTTCACGAAGCCATTTATTGAAAAATTCAGCCAGAATGGCGTGAGTTTCGTACAGATTCTGACACTTTCTATTTATATTTTGCAGTTAATATGTATAATAGAACTTACTGTGCATAAAAAGAAAAAGGAAGTAAGTAATGCCAAAGAAAGTTAATGTAATCATGCCGGCATACAACGGCGAAAAATATATTGGCGAAGAAATAGAAAGCATATTAAACCAGACCTATCCGCTCATTGACATATATATTCGTGACGATGGCTCAAAGGATAATACGGTTTCTGTCATAAAAAACTTCATAGGTAGTGAGCCGGAAGGAAAGAAAATCCATCTTCTTGAGGGCGAAAGGGAAAATGCAGGCTATGTAAAGAATATTTTTGAAACCTTACGGCTTTCCGGAGAAGCTGATTATTATGCTTTTTCAGATCAGGATGATTACTGGCTTCCAGAGAAGATAGAAAAACAGGTCACTCTTCTAGAGTCGAAAGGAACGGATGAGCCTGCGCTTTCATTTACTGCCTTTCATGTATGTGATGATAAGCTTAATTTCATGCGTGAATCTGTACCGAATAAAAAAGAACCGCATCTTTCTGACTGCATATATGACTATATCGTTCTGGCATTTAATACGATGATAAACAGGGCGCTATACGAGGAGTTTTTTCAAAGATTACCGAAGGATGGCTACCCGCATTACCCGGATCATTTTCTTTCGATGATTGCAGCTGCGCACAGAAGGCTTTATTATATTGATACACCGCTTGTAAATTACCGCCGTCAGGAAGAGGCTGCAAGTTATTTTAATAAAAATAAATTTGCGCACATCCTCTGGCAGGTAAAGAATGTGCTTTTCGGTGATGAACCAAAATACATCAGGAAAGAGCTTACAGATTTTTATTTTCTCTATAAGGATGTAATGGCAGAAGAGGATGAAAAATTCATGCAGCCATATGCTGTTCGGAATTTTTCTAATTATTTCAAGAAGCTTTTTTCTGGAACAAAACTACGGCGAAGCAGCTCTGATCAGGCTGCGCTTAAGGTGATGTTTTTGCTGGGAAAATTGTAAATATGAACATACTTCATTTATCTCCATATGTTCCATCATTAAAGACCTACCATGCAGGCGGCGTCGTGATGGGAAAGGATGTGGAATTTCTTTCAAAAAAGAATAATGTTTTTGTAGTGGGCTTCATTAATGACGAGAAGGAGAGGGCGCTTACAGAGAGTTATCCTTATGAGCACAGGTTTTTTGAGTCTTCCTCAGCTGACAAGGCAAGGCTAATCATGAAGAATCCCTCTCTTCCTGCGCTTTTTGCAATCAGGTCTGATAAAAAGATTCTTGAGGAATTAAAGAAGATTATCAGGGAGAAGAAGATTGATGCCGTTCATGCGGAATATACAGCGATGGGCTATTATGAAGTGCTGAAGGAGGTTTTTCCTAATCTTATTTTTAATCTCACAGAGCATGATGTCGTTCAGCAGTCGTATTTACGATATGTGCATGATGCCAGCGGGATAAAAAAGGTGATGCTTAACAGCCAGCTCAATAAAGTCGTTTCAAATGAGAGGAAGTACCTTGAAAAGGCTGATCATATTCTGGTATTAAATGATAAGGATAAGAACCTTGTTCAAAAATATTATGGCTTAGGCGAAAAAACTGATATATTCAATCCATATTTTGGCGTGGATGAGGATGACAGGGCTGTAGAGAAAGAAGAAAATTCCATTTGCTTCGTAGGCCAGATGGCAAGGCAGGAAAATGTCAGTGCGGCAAAGCGTCTCATCAGGATCGTAAAGGAAATCAGGGGGAAAATACCTGTCACACTGTACATTATTGGCGCAAATCCGCCTGATGACATAAAAGCCGAAGAAAATGATTTTATTCATGTCACTGGCTTTGTGGATGACATAAATCTTGCAATAAAGAAGTGTGAGATTGCCGTATTTCCTCTGATGGAAGGGGCAGGCATAAAGATCAAGGTGCTTCAGGCTTTAGGCTTAAATCTTCCTGTAGTTACTACGCATGTCGGGGCAGAAGGAATCGATCCTGAAGGAAAGAACGGACTTATCCTTGCAGAAACCGATGATGAGATTAAAAAAGAGATTATCGCTCTATTAAGTGATAAAAAATATTATGATGAGAAGCTTTCCCTGTCAGAAAAGCTAATGAAGGAAAAGTTTTCTATGGAAAGAACGGTAAAATTATTCAATGAACTCTACAATAGCTAAATTTGAAAAAAATGCCTCAGGATTCTTTGGCAAAATAAAAGAATTCTGCATAAAGCATAAAAAACTGGTATGGTCTATCGTACTTACAGCCTTGGTTTTTCTTTGTTGTATGAGACAGGCTGAGCTAGTTACGCTTCATAAATATAAGATCTTTATGACTGCGCTTGGAATAGGGCTTACCTTTATTTTTGCGCTTTCCATATTTTTATTAGACAGGAAGAAACTGATTCTTACATATATTGTATTAGGCATGTTTTTTGGACTTGTCTACATGTTTATGCTTCCGATTTTCAATGTTCCAGATGAGGATACGCATTTTATTAGTGCATATGAATTATCGAATGAAATGATGGGCGTGGAATCTTCAAGAGATGATGTCGTCATGCGGAAGGTTGATTATGAGCTGGCAGATAATCATGACAGATATGATGAGCAGATGTATCTTGACTATTTCCATGCTGTATTTGATGGGAATGATGATGAGACTTTGATGGCAACAACGGCGCCTACTCTTGATTATCTTTATCCATATTTCTTTTCATCTATGGGCATTTCTATCGCAAGAAAACTAAATATGAGCCCGATTGCGCTTGTTACCTTAGGCCGGCTTTTTAATATGATTGTGGCGGTACTTATCATTGCACTTGCCATCTATTTCATGCCATTCGGAAAGCAGATCATGGTTGTCATTGCTTTATCACCAAAGCTCATTCAGCAGGATATGTCGCTTTCTTATGACTCCTGCTTTATACCATTATCATTTCTTGTGACAGGGCTGGGATTTTATCTTATTTATCATGAGAAAGGTGAAAAGGAAAATAAAATAGTTCTTGTCTTAAAATATATTCTGTGGATTTTTGCCTATATTGGAATGACTTTGATTAAAGGCCACGCTTATTTCGCATTTATTCTTCTTTTATTCCCCTATTTCAGGCACAGGGTAAAGAATAAGAAGAAGTTCGACCTGATTTTTACATTTCTTGTAATTGCTGTGATTGTAATAGGATTAATTGCACTGCCACATACCGCATTTTACAATCAGAAAGAGAACTTTAATACGCATTTCCTTCAGTATGGCTTCACGCTGCAGGATTTTATTAAGAATCCAAGTTATTTTCTTGAAATAGTCAGGAATACGGTCTTCATTGAACTGCCAATGTACTGTCACAATATGCTTGGTGCAGTGATTGGCCATTTCACGATTTCATTGAACGGGCTTGTTGTTGATGGCTTCATCCTGACAGTTATTGCTTCAGCAATTATGAATACTGGTGAAAACAAGAAATTATCAAATTTCGAGACATTCATTGCTTTCTTAATTGCATTTATTACAATCTGCTGCACATTTGCAGGCATGCTTTTCGGATGGACGCTGCAGGGCGCAAAGATGATAGACGGCATTCAGGGACGTTATTTCATTCCGGTACTCACGATAGAGCTTCTGATGTTTTATGGAAGAAAAATCCACATAGAAAACCTTACTGTAAGTAAGCTGGTAATGTTTGAAACAGTTCTTCAGATTCTTACAGTTGAAGGAGTTTTTGGAGGATATTGATGAAGGCACTCTTCGAATCAATAAAAAATCATAAGAAGGCTTTTATTATTTCTTTGATCTTCCTTGTTTATTTTGCATCAGGTCTTATTAGATGCATTGCAAATGGAGATGGACTTTCAAAGGTCAGATTTGCCATATATCTGATGCTGATCGGGCTTACGGTTACATTCTTCATTTTTTCCTGCGTATTTGAAAAGGTGAGATACGATATCGCCGCCCTTTTGATCATACTCTGCTTTGGAATTATTTCTCTCATCATTATGCCGCTTTACACTGTTCCGGATGAGCAGGTGCATATGTATGGTGCATATAGGGTTTCAAATAAGCTGATGGGAAAAGAAGCGGAATCTCCTTATAAGGCTGTCATGATGAGAAATGATGACAGGATGGATGCATATTATCCTGGGTCTCATACCGTGCTTGCAATAGTTAATTACTGGTCATGGCTTGATAAGGATGCATCCGACGAGACCTTTGTTGATTCAGGACATCCAGCACCAAATGCGCCTGAATACTGTTATTTTTTCTCTGCACTTGGTATTACAATTGGCAGGCTCCTTCATTTAGGACCAATGAAGGTATATTTCCTTGGCAGAATTTTCAATCTGGTATTTTTTGCAGTAATTTCATTTTTTGCCATACAGATCATACCGAAGGGAAAGCCGGTGCTTTTCGTGCTTTCCACCATGCCAATCTGCATACAGCAGGCAGCCTCACTTTCATATGATTCGTTTCTTATTCCAATGGCATTTCTGCTGACGGCCTTTACCGTAAAGTATATTGTGGATGGGACACTTTCAAGAGTGCAGTTTATTCTTATGTTTGTTACAGCGCTGCTGGTTTTACCAATGAAAGGCTGGGCTTATTTTCCGATAGCGCTGCTTCCATTCTTTATCGTCTTATGGAGAAATAGAAAGAACATCATAAAGAAAGATAAAATCAGGCATATTATTTATGCTTTATTATTTGCGCTGTTTGTCATAGCAGTTTTTGCAGCACTATTTTATTTTAGAAAGCAGCCTGATAACAACTACCATGAGACTCTTGGAATGTATGGATATTCTATTCCTTATCTTGCAAAGCATCTCAGTGCATTTCCAAGGCTTTTAGCAAATGCCCTAGAGGCAAGCACAGCCTGGTATTTTGACACATTTTTCGGTGGGCTGCTTGGGCGGCTTGAAATAAATATCAATCAGATTTTCAGGCTCATATACCTGATCTTACTGATTCTTGCAATCATGCACAGGAAGTCTGATGAATATTATTTTTCGATAAAAGCGAAGTCAGGTTTCTTTGTTGTGGCACTTATTTCTGTTCTCTGCATATTTGCCGGAATGCTGGTTGGCTGGACCGGATTGGAATCAGATGTGATTCAGGGTGTTCAGGGCAGGTACTTTATTCCACTTGCTTTTTATATTATGATGTTATTTAATACGAAAAGGGTTGAGTGCTCAGAGAATATCGACAGGGTGCTCCTTTTTCTTGATTTATGGTCGCTCGGCTTTGTTGAGCTTGACGTGATTGGTATGTTAGGTTGATTTTGAGGAAGCTATGAAAGATTCTATTCCATCTCAGGTGATCAAAAACAGGCGCCTGTGCTTTAGCCTGGGAAAGAATGATTTTAAAAATAAATTTGCAGGTTCCTACCTTGGCATTTTCTGGGCATTTGTTCAGCCTATAATCACTATTCTGGTTTACTGGTTTGTATTTGCAAAGGCTTTAAACGGTGGGACACAGGCTACGAAGGCTGGCATTACGGTGCCTTATGTGCTTTACCTTACAGCAGGCATGGTTCCGTGGTTTTACTTTTCCGAGGCAGTGACGACAGGCACAAATGCACTGATTGAATACCAGTACCTGGTAAAGAAGGTAGTCTTCAATGTTGAGATTCTGCCTGTAGTGAAAATGATTTCAGCAGTATTTGTGCATCTGTTTTTCATTGTGTTTACGATTATTTTCTGCTGGATCATGGGCTATCCGCCAAGCGTGACTACCGTGCAGCTTTTATATTATTCATTCTGTATGGTGATGCTGGTGGCAGGGCTTGTGTACTTTAACAGCGCGATTGTCGTATTTTTCAGGGACATGTCCCAGATCATCGGCATCATGATGCAGATCCTTGTCTGGATGACGCCTATCATGTGGAATATCGATTCCATGAAGATGATCGGAAAGCTGCCACGCTGGCTTGAGATTATTCTTAAGCTGAATCCAATGTATTATGTCATTTCTGGCTATAGGGATTCGATTTTCGACCATGTATGGTTTTTTGAGAGAGGATGGATAAACTTTTCATTCTGGGTAATTACTCTTTTCTGTATGTGGTTTGGAGGCTATGTTTTCAGGAAGTTGAAGCCGCATTTTGCTGATATGCTGTAAGTTGTTAGCGTATCAGGAAAACCAGCTCCATTATGATGGGAATGCTTGATTTAGTATAGAGATAGAAAAATATGGAAGAATATGCAATCCGCGTGAAGGATGTCACGAAAATGTATAAGCTCTTTTCCCGGAACAGGGACAGGCTGCGTGACGCATTCGGGCTTTCACGGAAAAAATTATATAAAGAGCATTTTGCACTGCACAACCTTTCTTTTGATGTGCATCGTGGCGAGACTGTAGGTATTATTGGAACAAATGGAGCTGGTAAATCCACCATCCTAAAGATTATTACAGGTGTGCTTACGCCTACTTCCGGTGAGGTGGAAATTAATGGCCGTATTTCTGCCCTGCTTGAGCTTGGCGCAGGCTTTAATCCTGAATATACCGGTCTTGAGAATGTTTACCTCAATGGTACGATGATGGGATTTACCCATGAAGAAATTGATAAGAAATTAGATGGCATTCTTTCTTTTGCAGATATCGGGGACTTTATTCATCAGCCTGTAAAGACCTATTCTTCAGGTATGTTCGTGCGTCTGGCTTTTGCGCTTGCCATAAATATTGATCCGGAGATTCTCATAGTTGATGAGGCGCTTTCAGTCGGTGATGCTTTCTTTCAGGCAAAGTGCTATCAGAAATTCGAGGATTTCAAGAAGGATGGGAAGACGATTCTCTTTGTTTCCCATGATCTTTCATCGGTTTCCAGATACTGCGACAGGGTAATCCTTCTGAATAAAGGGGTGAAGCTTGCTGAGGGCAAGCCCAAGGATATGATTGACCTTTATAAGAAGCTTATGGTGCATCAGGTTGACGCAGATGCAATTTTAAGCGGAGATGCTGATATCCATAGCACCACAGGGCAGAAGAGTCTTTCAAATGGAGACTCCAAAGCTTCTGATGGTGATGACTGGAAGTCACATTTTACAATAAATCCATCTATAAATGAGTATGGCGATGGAACTGCTGAGATCATAGACTTTGCAGTTCGGGATGAAAATGGTATGCTTACTACATCGATCATGAAGGGCAGTACCTTCCAGATTCAGTCCAAGGTGAAATTCCTGAAGGATGTGAACAATCCTATTTTTACCTATACGATTAAGAATCTGAAGGGAGATTCCCTTACCGGAACAAATACAATGTTTGAAAAGGTGAATGTAGGTGATGTGAAGGAAGGCTCTACCTATGTTGCTACATTTACCCAGGAGATGAACCTGCAGGGCGGAGAATACCTTCTTTCCATCAGCTGCACGGGATTTAATAATGGAGAATTTCAGGTTTTCCACAGGCTGTATGATGTGCTGAATCTGACCGTGGTTTCAGATAAAAACACAGTAGGAATTTTTGACATGAATTCAAAGGCAGAGGTAGCTGAAGTAAAGGACTGAAAGCATAATGATTAAAGATGCACTTATTGATGAACTTGAAAATTCTCCTGTCCGTACTTTTCTTATCGATTTCATTGAGGTAAAGGATAATGATGCTGTCTTTGCAGAGACGCCATGCGCAAAGTCAATCATAGATTATCTTTCAAAGAAGAGCAGGAAGCTGTCGTTACTTGAAAATGGTAAGATAATAGGAACGTCCGATTTTACAAAGGCTGATTTTATTTTTTCGCTTGAGGATCCAAGGTTCACCCGTGACTTGTCCCTGGATCAGTTCAGACAGTATTATGAGCTGCTTGAATTTTCTGGAAAGCTGATATTTTCTGTTATGAACTCGCTTGGGTATTCCTATATCAGCGGTGAAAGTGAAATGCATACAGGCAGCGCTTTTGGCGGATATTCTTCTACGGAAAAGAGTGAATCAAAGACTTCGCTTTCCAGGAAAGAATTGCATACTCTGTTAGGTGAAGCAGGCTTTAAGAGTATCCGTAGCTTTTATCCCGTTCCCGACAGTATTTTTCCGACAGAGATTTTTTCTGATGAATTTCTTCCATCTGAGGGAGACATTCATGATGTCAAAAGGAATTATGTTGAAAATGGCATGGATTTGATGAAGACAGATTCGTTCATTAATAATATTATTAATGAAGGCTTATTTACAAATTTTGCAAATTCGTTTTTAGTCATAGCAGAGAAATAACAGACATATAAACAATGAAGAAAACACTTTATGTAAAATACAATGCTACAAGGAACCCTGCATATCAGACAAGGACGGAGATTGCAGACGAGGGTGGCAATAAAGAGGTCATAAAATCTCCTCTTGGTAAAGATGCTGTACCCTTTATTAATTCCTTTCCAGAAAAATATTTAGAGACCTCATCTATTTTTAAGAATATTAAGGCGCTTCCTGTAGAGATGAGAAATGGGGCTGCAGTATATCCAGTCATTAAGGGCAGGTCTCTTGACTCATTCCTTGCGAAGCACCTATCTGATTCAGAAGCTTTTGTATCAGAAATAAAAAAGATATTTGAAAAATATTACGCATATCAGGAAGCGGTTCTGACAGGCTTTCATGCTGACTCTGCCTGGCATGAAATATTTGGTGAAGCTTTTGATGAGAAAATTACTGGTACCTGCACACGTCCCTCAAATATCGACATGATATTTGATAATGTAATACTTGACGAAAATGACAGTGCGACGTGCTTTGATTACGAATGGACGTTTGATATTACCTGTCCTTTGTTTTACAGTAAATTCAGAATTCTCTCGCATATTTATGATAAATACTTTTCAATAGTATCAAAGTGGATAGATTTTGAAGATTTTGTTTTGAAATTCGATATTTCAGAAGAAGAATTTGCTCTTTCCATGGAACTTGAAAAGCATTTAATGAGCCACATTTATTCAGGGGGAGAAAAGGCACTTACGGATAGCAGTATTTTTATGAAGTCAGTTTCTCTTCAGGAAATAAAGGATTCATTTGCTTTAAGCGAGGTAGAGCTTCCAAAGACAAGGCAGCTCTTTACAGACACATTAAGCAACCTCAATAATGCTGCCCTCGAGATGGACAGGCTGAATGGACAGATTGCTTTTATGGAAAATTCCAAGTCATGGAAGCTTACCAAGCCGCTTCGTAAATTTACGAATTTTGCAAGAAAAATAAAAAACAGGACTACAAATGAAGGCCTTATTCATGGGACGATGAACCATTTTGTAAGGCATGAGCTTGAAAAAAATGGTTTTCATCTGATACGGTCAGATGAAGAGCTGGCAAAGGAAAGAGCCTGTGCATTTGCACATCCTGTAAAGATAAGCATTCTGACTCCGTTATATAATACGCCGGTATCTTTCTTAAAGGAAATGATTGAGTCTGCTATCGCACAGACCTATGCTGGGTGGGAATTAGTACTTATCGATTTTTCACCTAAAGAAAATACTGAAGTTGAAAATACGGTTAGGGAGTATTCATCAAAGGATGACAGAATCATCTATGAGCGTTCTGAAAATAATATTGGAATAGCTGAAAATACAAATCTCTGCGCAGAGAGGGCAACAGGAGAATATTTTGCAATATTAGACCATGATGATGTTCTGCATCCTTCTGCACTTTTTGAGGTAATGAAGGAGATTGAAAATGGTGCGGATTTTATCTACACGGATGAGATCAAGTTCGCTGAAGATACTGCCCATCCCTATGAACCAAATTATAAGCCTGATTTTTCTTATGAACAGCTTCAGACACAGAATTTTATCTGTCATCTGAATGTATACAGCAGGAAGCTTTTTGATGAAGTCGGAGGCTACAGAAGCGGCTTCAATGGCTCACAGGATCATGATATCGTATTAAGGCTTACTGAGAAGGCGGAAAAGATTGCCCATATTCCGGAAGTACTTTATTATTGGCGGGTACATGAAAAGTCAGTTGCTTCAAACATAGATGCAAAGCCCTATGCTACGATTTCCGGAATAAAGGCCATTAATGAGTCTTATGAGAGAAAAGGACTGAAGTTTAAAGTAGAATCAACAACCGGAAATATACCAAGATACAGGATTATTACACCTGAATATCTTCCTGGAGACATAGCCGTGCTGATTTGGGGAGATAAGGACAGGGAAGCGTATTTTAAGACCATTGAATGCCTTAAAAATATTTCAGACAGGAAATGCACGCTGATCGTTCCTGATGATATCGGGATTACTGAAAACAGCATGGATTCGGATAAATTCTCCATCAAGCCTGTTGAGGGAAGGATCCTTCGCGGCAATGCACTGCCGGATGATTACCTGAAGCTGATTTCTGAAAAATTCAGTATGGAATATTTATATTCTGTGCTTTCCGGGCTTGAAATAATGGGAGATAAATGTTTTTCTGAATATTTAGCCTTGCTTTCAAATTCAGATATTACTGCAGTAGACAGTATGCTTTTTTCAAAAAAAGGTGAAGACGAGCGGATATTCTCCGGAGGCGCATATTTTACTGGTGAGAATTCTAAGCCTGTCGCTCTGAGAGGACAGGGCATGGTAAAAGAATATGAAGGCTTCCAGGCAGATTTTACACATGTCAGAGCGGTGAGCTATGTGACAAACATTCTTACAATGTATCGGAGGAGTGCCCTTGGTTCTGAAAATCAGAAATATCTCTGGACGCCGTTCGTATATGGCGTAGGGGAAGAAAAGAGCCTGAAGGGAATCGATTTATTAAGAGGAAATTCCTTAAATGATATGAAGGAGCCGTATTTCTCAAGAGAAGTGATAAAGAACCATTTGGAATAAAGAGTGATACCATGGGATTAAAGAACAAGGCAAAGCACGCTGTAAAGAAGGCAGCAAAAGCTGTTGTAAAAAAATTAAATAATAAGACACTAAACCGGATGGTTGAAGTATACAAGGAGAGAAACAGAAATTATGATGAAGTAGTCGTAGACGTCTGCTTTATTAATGGCTGTGATGCAATGGTACCTCATCCTCCGAGATACAGGGTCACCCACCAGAGACAGCAGCTTGAGGCAAATGGCCTTACTACATCTGAGATCTTTTATACGAATGTTGTTGCAAATGATGTCGTAGTAAATGCATCCTGCTTTGTCATTTTCCGCTGTCCATATACACCGGAAATATACAAGCTTATTACCCTTGCCCATGCGCTTCATAAAAAAGTATATTTTGATATAGATGATCTTGTAATAGATACAGTCTATACAGACCTGATTCCTTATGTTCAGGGGCTTTCTCCGGCTGAAAAGAAGGTCTATGACGATGGCGTCATCCGGATGGGAAAGACACTGAAGCTTTGTGATGGTGCCATTACTACTACAAAAGCCTTGGCGGATGAGCTTTCCAAATATGTACCTGAGGTATTTATAAACAGGAATACTGCATCGGAAGAGATGTACCGTGACTCATATGCGGCGCTTGTTCTGAAGGAGAAAAATTTTTCTGAAGATGTCACCTTTACATATATGGCGGGCAAGAAGAAAAAGTCTGTTACCATAAAGAAAAGAACTGAAGGAGAATTCAGAATAGGTTATTTCAGTGGCAGTATCACGCATAATGCAGATGTAGCCCTTATCCTGCCATCGATTATTTCCTTTATGAAGGCACATGAGAATGTCTATCTCTATCTTGTCGGGGAGCTTACACTTCCTGAAGAGATTCTGCCTTTTAAGGACAGGGTAGTGACTTTCCCATTCCTGGACTGGCACAAGCTTCCGATTCTCATTTCCATGGTTGATGTGAACCTTGCACCTCTTGAAGATACGATTTTCAATAATGCCAAATCTGAGAACAAGTGGGTAGAGGCGGCGCTTGTAAATACTGTCACAGTTGCAAGCAATGTCGGTGCCTTTGCAGAGATGGTTGAGGATAAGAAGACTGGCTTTCTTTGTGATTCAGCAGAAGACTGGTCAGATACTTTTGAAATGCTTTATCAGGACAGGGAACTTTGCAAACGCACAGCCAAAGAAGCAAATTCCTATGTAAAAGAGCACTGCCTTACTATTTATTCTGGGAATAAATTAGCAGATTTCTTCAGGGAGAGAAAAGGAAAGACCGCCGCACTTATTCTTCCTTCTACTGAAATCTCCGGTGGCATCATGGTAGCACTCAGACATCTGAAATATCTTTTTGAAGAAGGCTATCAGACTACGATCATCGCATCAAATCCGACACTTTCATGGATGATGTTTGAAGGTGAAGATTTCCCTGTCATATATATGGAAGGAGTACCGGTCACAGCGCATTTTGACATAGCAATCGGCACGATGTGGACGACAGTGGATTACCTTAATGCTCATCCGAGATTTGAAAAGAAATTTTATCTTGTTCAGAATTTTGAGACTGATTTTTATGAGGCAGGGAATCCGTTAAGACCACTTGCGAACAAGACCTATTCAAATGATACGGATATTATTTTTGCTACGATTTCAAAATGGTGTAAAGGCTGGCTTTTTGAAAAGTACCATAAGGATGCGCTTTTTGTACCGAATGGGATTGAGATGAGAAATTTCACCGAGCATCAGAGGACTTTCGAAGATGGAAAGAAAGTCAGAATCCTGATCGAAGGCGATAGTGCTGTTTCTTACAAGGGAGTAGATGAAAGCTTCAAAATCACAAATTCACTTGACAGGGATAAATATGAAATCTGGTATATGTCATATAATGCCGCACCCAAAGAATGGTATCATGTTGACAAATTTCTCCACAGGGTGCCTTACGATAAAGTGAGTGAGGTATATAATTCCTGTGACATTCTCTTAAAGTCAAGCACCTTAGAGAGTTTTTCATACCCTCCGCTGGAGATGATGGCAACAGGCGGCTTTGTCGTCCTTGTCCAGAATGGTGGAAATTCAGAGTACATAAGGGATCATGAGAATTGTCTTGCTTATCAGACAGGTGATTTTTCTGGCGCCGTGAAATGCATAGAAGAAATTATTTCAGATAAGAGTCTTCAGGAAAAGCTCTATGCAAATGGGCTGTCGCTTGCACATAGCCGTGACTGGAAGCTTATTAAAAATGAAATAATTTCTCTTTACGAAAGAAACTGATATGATTTCTGGAATTTGTAAATTTTTAGATATGAATATTCTGGTTCCTGTTCTGACAGGGGCTCTGGTTTCGCATAGATTTTTAAAGAGTGAAGACAACATTTCTTTTAAGAAGATAATTCTCACCGGCTACGCAATTTACGGAGCTATTTTTGTGCTATTTGATTATGCTGCGAGACTCTCCAATGTTTTTATCTTAAAGAGGGCAACAATATGGAAATATTTTTGTTGCGCTGCTACCATAATATTATTGATTCTTGAGATAAAGTATCTTTTTTCACTGATCAGAAAAAAGAGAAAACATACGAAATCAGATTATGTATTAGCCATTTCAATTGCGGTGCTTTTTATTTTCTTTGCAGCAGCACTCTACCATAGACCTTATCAGGCACTTGCTGACCTTATTATGAGCGGGAAGCTTTCTGATCCGGATCCACTTTATGAATATTATTTTATCGCAGCCTTTATTACCGGCCTTGGCAGTGCAAGGATTCTTTATTATGCCTATGCTTTCATTTTTACGGTTATCTATTTCTGCTTTTATAAGGCAGTCGGGGAATATTTCTATAGGGAAAAGGAAACGTTAGATGAAGTTAATCAAAGTGCAAATTCTTTCGTAGGGTTAGTCGTAGTTTTCCTGATTTTCCCGGTTCTTCTTCCGAAAATTGATCTGTTTGGCGTATTCACCTGTCCGTGGAAGAGTGAGACCTTACTTGCATCATTGTTTGCACCGGCAGTATTTATGGCAGGTATTATGCTTTCTGATGTTTTTTCAAAGAAAAATGATCTTCGAAAAAAAGCTGAATTAATTTTACTTCTATTAATAACAAGTCTCGATGCACTGCTTTCGACACAGGCAGCACTCATTTACTTCCTGCTTGTATTGGTCTTTGCCCTTGTCACAGCTTTTATCAAGAAGATCTTTATAAATAACGAAAAAAGATTAAGTGAAGGAGAATCAGCATGAATTATTTTGATTCCCTTCGTAATATTTTTTCACAATCTGGATTTTTTCTTGCTATTATTGTAGTTTATGTAGCCTGTATTATTTTTCTGATCATAAAGGATGGCAGGAAATATTTTAGTATTATTTCACTTTCGATACTTTACTTTGTATTGCTTCTGATTCCGCCATTTGGAAATTTACTTCTTTCAAAGGCAGGAGACGAGAAATATTTCAAGCTGTTTTTTGTGCTTCCACTCATTATTCTGCTTCCGCTCTGTCTATCGCTTATTTTTGCTGAGAATAAGAATAAGAAAGCCAGAGTATTTATTATTGCAGGAATTGCTGTTGTGCTTTTTTCTACAACAGGCTTTTCCCTTAATATTTTCAGATTCCGCGGATTGAATCCTTATGACAGACTGTCGAAAGGGGATGATGGGAAATTAATCATAGCATCCACAGATGATATTTCCGATGATCTCCCTAATGACACTGAATTTATAAAGTGCGATGACAGGACAAATGGTTATTTTTATGATGCAGTGAAGGCAGGTGCAGATTATCTGGTTCTGCCAGTGGGAGACTCGAGGGAAACAGAAGTACAGTATTGTGGTTTTTCCTTTGTAAAAACTATTGGCCATGAGAGGATTTATCAGTATAAAGATAATTATAAAAATATGTGGAAGGTCACACAGTATGCATCAGTTACTGGAAATCAGGCCATGATTTATTCAATTACGGATTTGAAGGGAAATCTCTACCTTATTGACGGCGGGTGGGATGCTGATGCGGATCAGGTTAGACAGATTATAAAAGATAATGGCGGCAAGGTTACAGCATGGTTTCTGACGCATCCGCATTCGGATCATATTAATGCCTTTACTACGATTATGGAATCCGGGGATGTGCCTGAAATCGATGCAGTATATGCTTCCGAATTTGATCCTGAGAAATATAAGGAAGAGGCGCAGGACTGGGATGTCTATTCTGATTTCGAGAGATTTTATCATATTATGAATGATAATCCCGAAAATAAAAAGCTGCTTCATTATTTACATGATGGGGATACATTGGAACTTCAGGATTTTTATGTTCGAGTCATGCATGATTATCAATCTAAGATTGGTGGAGATGCCGCAAATGATGGTTCTCTTATGTTGCAGTTTAAGGTAGCTGAGGACAATGATATATCAAATCTTACGATTACGCATTTCAACGGGCAGGAGACAGAGCATGTACCAACTCCATCTCATGGCTCATTTCTTGTCTGTGGTGATATTGGAGAATCACAGAGTCAGTATATAATGGATGAATATCAATCAGGACTTCATTCTTATATACTTCAGGTGTCACATCATGGAAATGGTGGATTGTCTCAGGATCTTTATGATTTGGTCAATGCAGAAACCGTGTTCTTCGATGCACCTGACTGGTTATTTAATCCTGCACCAGGAACTAACTATCAGACCGACAAAAATAAACTATATTTTGAAAATAAAGGTGCAGTTATATACAGCTATGCTACAGCACCGAACTCTGTTACCATGAGGTAATTATGCTAAGTATATTATTATTTATTTTAGAATTAATAATTATTCCATATTTATTAGGGGTCGTCATAGTAAGGAAGAAGGATTTCTGCTTAAGGCTTCTTATCGGCTTTTCTTCCTATATGGCATTATTTTTTATACTATATTTTATTGGAATAGGCTGTTCGATGAGACTGCATGAGCTCATGACAATATTCATGACCGCAGTGGGATCGGTTATTATTGCTTTTTTCTTATGCCGTTTTTTTGTAAGCAAAAAGAATGGTGAGACATTCAGCATTGTTTCAGAATTAAAAAGTGATGATTACAGTTCATTCAAAAAAATTTTTATGTCTTCAGGAAGATTTGTAAAGATTATTACCATTGCTGCAATTTCACTAGTGCTGTTTCAAGCCTTCCGGATGATATTTGTATCTCCATACATTGACGGAGATGATACAACTTATGCTACGCTTGTCCAGAGTATGGCATCACTCGATTCAATTTATAATATTGGCAAAAGCAAAAATGGAATATTTCAGATTTATCAGCTGGATAAGCGATATCAGGTTTCCTCATATTATCCTTTTCTTGCTGGAATGGCCGTTTTCTGCAGGGTGCATTCACTTGTATTTCTTAAAACTTTTATTCCAGTCCTGTATATACTAATGTCCTATTCAGTTGCATGGCTTTTTGCAAAGCTCTTTTTCAAAGAAAAGCTTGAGAAGAAATCTATTTTTATTCTGATTCTGGCGGTTATTAATGAGTTTTCGTTCGGCAGCTATTATTCATTTGGCAGAAGGCTTCTTATGTGGACATGGAATTCGAAATCCATCTGCTTTACGATCATCCTGCCGCTTCTTTTGTATCTCACTGTGGAATATTTTGATGCTTATCAGAATGCTGATAATGAGATAACTTTCAGTAGCTGCTTTTTCTATATTCTGGTAGTAAATACAGCGTGTGCTTCAATTACATTAATGGGTACCATACTCGGGGCGATTTCCCTGTTTATATTAGCCATCGTATTTGCGATTCAAAAGAAAAAGATAATTCCAGCACTGCTTCTCATACCATCAATGCTGCCTTATTTTGTCAATCTGCTGTTTATCAGGACTTGGAGGTGAGGGTATGGATCATGTTCGTACAATAAGCTCACTATTCTGGGGACAGACGGCATTTTTTACGTTATTTATTATATCAATGCTATTTCTGTTCTTTTTCAGAAAAAAATGGAAGAAAGCTTATGAGACATATTTCTGGTATATCATATTGCTTTATGTGTTACTTCTTGCCAATCCTTTTACCTTGAAACTGTTTCTGGAAAGCTATTTTCCAGGGGACGCAGAGCTTGTAAGGCTTTATATTCTGCTTCCAGTGGGCTTTGTCATAGCCAATGTTCTGACAGAAATTGCTTCTGAGATGAATGGCAGGAAAAAGGTACTGGTTCTTATGATATTTATTGCGGTGCTTGCATTCTCAGGAAAAGGAATAATGGAGACAGGCTATTATATTAAGCCGCAGTCAATATATAAGGTAAATGATGACGGCCGGGAAGCAGCCGACATCATGCAGAACGATGTAAAAAAAGATATTGAAAAAGGTCTTGTGCAGGCAGATCGATATAATTCTAAAGGGGAATATATTAGTGCAGGATCGCCGGTATATCTCGAGGCTCAGGGACCAGACTTATATGATACGACAAGACTTGTCATGACAGAATATTCTAATGGATACGATATTAAGGGTAAGTTTGAAAGAGGAGGCTCATATTTCTTTGGCATCATGTGCTATGCTGACTGGAGATATATTCAGGCTTCGGCAAGCTTTATTTCCTCCGATGAATACACGACGATGGGATATGATTCGGCATGGCTGAAGGATTATTACCTTCCGAAATTTGCAGAATATACATATATTACGTTTGAAGATGGGGATGGAAATATGTCAAAAGGCATAGAAGATACCGGCCTTTATCATGAAATAGGAAAGACAAGCGGAGGATATGTAATATTTAAAAAAACAAAAACCATTGACACATCGAAATAATGTTGTTATAATTTCTGCAAATAAGATGAAACATTTTTGTAAAGATTTGTTTGACCTTGGGGGCTTATATTTATGAATCGAAACAATAGAATGATGAGAATTACTCTTTCAATTGCAGCAGGAGCATTTGCTGTTACATTAGCATCATCAGTTTCAGCAGCACCTGTTTCTGGTGTCGTTGCAGCTGTACAGAAGAGTGTTACATCTTCAGCAGACACAAAGAGCAGCATTTCAGGTGGTTCAGTACTCGCCGGTGCGAATCTTGTAATTTCAAATATTCTTTCATCAGCCAATACATCAGCAAATGCAACGGTTACAGCATCAAATATTACAGCGACAGCGCTTTCTGATGGTACGATTTCAGTTACTTCCGAAAATGGTGTCATAAATAAGACAGTTGATCAGGATGGAAATGTTCTATCCGACAATTCTCTTCAAACTACTATTGCAGGTACGCCTACATCTGATGGCACTCCTGCAGGAACGGTTCTTCCGGATGGTACAGTTGCTGGTGCCACTACAGAGGACGGAAGCAAGGCAGCAGTTGTAAATACAGATGGCACTGTAGTGAATTCATCAGATGTAACAGATTCAACAGACGGTACGGCAGCCACTGATGAAACTGTTGACGCATCTGAAAGTGCCACGAAGGGTGATTATTCCCAGATTGCTGTGGCAAACGTCAATGATTTTGTATATATCAGGACACAGCCTTCAGAAGACAGTGATTATGCCGGGAAGCTTTATAAGGGTGATGTCGGAACGGTTAAAGCTACAGATACAGATGGCTGGTATCAGATTACATCCGGTACCTGTGTTGGCTATATCAGTTCACAGTATGTCATTGTAGGAGATCAGTCAGCAGTCGATGCTGTTGGCAGAAAGGTAGCTACTGTAAATACTGAGACACTTTATGTAAGAGAGCAGGCGACGACAGATTCTTCAGTCATTGGTATGGTTCCAAATGGTGAAGACCTTACGGTTACAGATGATTCTATGAAGGATCAGGGCTGGGTAAAGGTTTCCATCGAAGAAGGCGACGGGTATGTTTCTACAGATTATGTCGTGCTTTCTACAGAGTTTGATTATGCCGAGTCAAAAGAGGCCGAGATGGCACGTCTTGCGAAAGAGAAGGCTGAGAAGAAAGCAGCTGATAAGGCTGCAAAAGAAGCCATTGCGAGAAATGCAAAGGCTTCCAAGACTTCGAAATCATCTTCGAAGTCTTCTGAAGGAAGCAGTTCTTCAAGCGGAAAGACATATTCAGCACCATCAAGCACAGGGGGGTCTGCAGTTGTAGCCTATGCATCCCAGTTTGTTGGAAATCCTTATGTATATGGCGGTACATCACTTACGAATGGCACAGACTGCTCAGGTTTTGTCATGGGTGTTTACAGCGCATTCGGTGTCAGCCTGCCTCATAGTTCTTCAGCAGACAGGTCAGTTGGTACAGCAGTTTCGCAGAGCGATATGCAGCCTGGAGATATCGTATGTTATTCAGGCCATGTAGCTATTTATGCAGGAAATGGTACTATTGTACATGCATCGAACAAGCGTGACGGCATCAAATATTCAAATGTAAATTACAGGAATATCCTGGCAGTCAGACGTGTTTTCTAATTTGCTTCTTTTCTTAAAGGGGATTTTTCCTTTGGGGGTTAAAGGGTTATGCCTTTAGCGAAGAAATATCAGGTAGGGTTTTGCCTTGCCTGATTTTTTATTTGAAACTTCATAGTGAGTGTAAATTTCGAATGAAAATGCCAATGAACTGTTAATTATAATAAAAAATTGCACAGTTTTTGACCAAATTTTTCTTCACTTTTTACCAAAAATGTATTAAACTAACAGAAATTGCTATTTTGACATCTGATTTTTTGGGGGAATTATGAATAAAAATCAAATTATTCAGACAACAATTGAGGGGATGAAGGAGATTACCCAGTATGATTTTGCGGTAATGGACAGAGAGGGCAGTGTGCTTGCCCAGACATTCAGGGATGCAAATAAACTTTCAGTACAGAGTCATCAGTTTGCTGAGACTTCATCTGAATGCATTTCTGAGGATGGTCATCTTTTCCTACGGGTTCTTGAGAAGGGTGAGACGGAGTTTGTCGTCGTTGTCATGGGAAGGGGCGATCATGCTGAAGAAATTGGCAGGATTCTTGTTTTTCATATGAAAGAGCTCATGGAAGCAAATAATGAGCGCTTTGACAGGGACAATTTTATTAAGAACCTTCTCCTTGACAATTTACTCCTTGTAGATATTTACAACAGGGCGAAGAAGCTTCACATAGAGTCTGAAGCGAAGAGAGTCGTCATTGTCGTTGAGAATCCAAAGGAGAGAAAGGGCGATGAGCTCGAAAAGGTAAAGACCGTTCTTTCTGCAAACACAAAGGATTTTGTCACTGCTGTTGATGAGAGTAATATCATTGTCGTAAAGGATTTGACAGAGCCTGGTGCCGAGGAATCCATTCAGAAGACAGCTGAAGAGATATTAAATGCTCTTGACAATAAGACCAGAGTCGCTTATGGTACTACGGTAAACGAGCTGAAGGATGTTTCCAAATCTTACAAGGAAGCTACTATGGCACTTGATGTTGGGAAGATTTTCTTCAAAGAGAAGAATATCATCGCTTATTCAGTTCTTGGTATAGGAAGGCTTATTTACCAGCTTCCTATTCCGCTATGCAAGATGTTTATACAGGAGATTTTTGACAAGAAGTCTCCAGAGGATTTCGATGAGGAGACCCTCACTACGATCAATAAATTCTTCGAGAACAGCCTGAATGTTTCTGAGACTTCGAGACAGCTTTATATTCACAGGAACACGCTTGTCTACAGGCTTGATAAGATTCAGAAGATGACAGGGCTTGATCTTAGGATTTTTGATGATGCAATCACGTTTAAGATTGCCCTTATGGTTGTAGAGTATATGGACTATATGGAAAGTCAGGATAATACGTTTTGATTCGATTAGAACATGTCAGCAAGACCTATGAAGCCGGTGTCGTTGCGATAACCGATGTCAGTCTTCATATCAAACCCGGTGAATTTGTATTTATCGTTGGAGCTTCAGGAAGCGGCAAATCCACCATCATTAAGCTCTTACTGAAGGAGCTTGCTCCTACACATGGAACCATTACAGTTAATGGCAGGGATTTAAGTTCTATTTCACACAAACAGGTTCCAATATTCAGAAGAAATATCGGAGTTGTTTTCCAGGACTTTAGGCTATTACCAGACAGGAATGTCTATGAGAATGTAGCCTTTGCGCTTCGTGTGGTAGAGGCGCCAAAGAAAGAAATAAAGAGAAAGGTTCCGCTTATGCTTTCGATGGTTGGTCTGGCTGCAAAGTACAGATCACTTCCAAAGCAGCTGTCAGGCGGTGAGCAGCAGCGTGTCGCAATTGCGAGGGCGCTAGTGAATGAACCGAAGATTCTTCTTGCTGATGAGCCTACAGGAAATCTTGATAATAAAAATGCGTGGGAGATCATGCGTCTCCTTGATGAAATCAATAAAAAAGGCACGACTGTCGTTGTTGTTACCCACAATATGGATATCGTAAAAGCTATGAAGAAAAGAGTCATTACTATTAAGAAGGGCTCTATTATCGATGACAATGAAGGGGAGGTCTGATTATGAAATTTAGGACCTTTACATACAATGTCGGACAGGGCTTTAAAAATATTGCCAGAAATAAAATGTTTTCATTTGCCTCAATTGCCACTATGGCCGCATGCATTTTCCTGCTTGGCCTTTTCTATTCGATTGGCGTGAATTTCCAGTCAATGGTAAAGGATGCAGAGAGTAATGTTGCTGTTACAGTATTTTTTCAGGATGGAATGAGTGAGGATGACATAAAGGCAATAGGTCAGGAGATAGCAAACCGCCCTGAGATTGCAAAGATGGAGTTTGTTTCTGCTGATGAGGCATGGGAGAATTTCAAGAAGGAATACTTTGCTGGCAAGGAAGACCTAGCTGAAGGCTTTGCTACTGACAATCCTCTGGCAAATGATGCCAAGTATGTTATTTACTTAAATGATGTATCAGAGCAGGATTCTCTCGTCAAATACCTTGAAGGCGTTAATGGCGTCAGGGAAGTGCATAGATCAGAGATTACAGCAAAGACACTCAGCGATTTCAACAATCTTTCCACATTTATTATGATAGCTGTCATCGCTATTCTTATTGGTGTTTCTATTTTCCTTATTTCAAATACGGTTACAGTTGGTATTTCGGTAAGGAAGGATGAGATTTCTATTATGAAGCTCATCGGAGCAAAGGACAATTTTGTCCGTGCGCCATTTGTAGTTGAAGGAATACTCATTGGACTTATTGGCTCAGCAATCCCGCTTGCGATTTTGTATTTTCTATATTACAGGCTTGTTTCATATGTCCAGACAAAGTATAAGGTCATTTCGACTATGATGGATTTCGTCCCAGTAAATACGGTATTTCGGGTACTTCTTCCGGTTTCAGTCATCTTAGGCGTTGGCATTGGCTTTTTAGGCAGCCGTCTCACACTGAAACGTCATCTTAATGTTTGATTATTACTAAGGATATTATGGACAACAGTTTTAATCCACAGCAGTATATGAATCCATCAGCTCAGCAGGAGCAGGAACCTAAAGAAAAAGTGAAAAAGGCACATCCATTCAGGAAAGGTCTTTTGATTGGCATTTTTACAACACTTGCTGCTGTTTTCATATTTTGCTTTGTTTTTCTTTTTGCTATTGGTGCATTTTCAAAGAATTCACTTTTGAATGGACATACGATTTCAAAGCTCGAATCACTGAATTACATCATCAATAAATATTATTACAAGGATGTAAAAGAAAAGGATCTTCAGAATGGTCTCTATAAGGGACTTCTTGAAGGGCTTAATGATCCTTATACTGAATATTACACGGCCGATGAAGCTGATGAGCTTGAACAGTCGCTTACTGGGAATTATGCAGGTGTAGGAATGGGTCTTACACAGGATAAGGACACAAATGTCGTCACTGTTTCATTTGTTTATGATGATACTCCGGCAAAGTCTGCCGGCATCAAGAAAGGCGACAAAATCATTTCTGCTGCCGGTGTCGATGCGACTTCAAAGGATCTTTCGGATTTTGTAGAACTCATTCGTGGAACGGCTGGAACTACTGTTGATATTGTATACCAGCCATCTGGTTCTACAGAACAGAAGACCGTTACACTGACAAGGGAAAATATTACTATTCCTACGGTTTCCTACAAGATGCTCGACAATAATGTCGGATATATCAGAATATCCCAGTTTGCATCAGACACTGCAAATGAATTTCATGATGCACTTACTGACCTAAAGAGTCAGGGCATGACATCCATAATATTTGATCTCAGGGACAATCCCGGTGGAATGGTTGATGCCGTTACAGCAATGCTGGATGAGATTCTTCCAAAGGGAACGGTTGTCTATACGATTGACCACGAAGGCAACAGGAAAGATTATACATCAGATGATGAGCACCAGCTCGATATGCCGATGGCAGTTCTGATAAACAAAAACTCCGCTTCGGCATCAGAAATCTTTTCTGGAGCAATCAGGGATTTCAAAGCAGGTACACTCATCGGAGAAAAGTCATATGGTAAGGGCGTCGTACAGACAACTCTTCCTCTGAAGGACGGTTCCATGGTGAAGATTACCACTATGGAGTATTTCACACCAAGCGGTGAAAATATTCAGGGCAAAGGCATTACTCCTGATATTAAGTGTGATTATGAATATACCGGTGATGAGGATGCACTTGCACAGAAGGATACTGATCAGTATACAGTAGAAGATTATCTAAATGACAGCCAGATAAAGAAGGCATATGATACGCTTACCGGGCTCTGACGGGAGTCTCTTTCAACTGATGTCGATTAATATATGTTCATAAGGCATATTGATTACATCAGAATTATTATTACACCATATTAACTCTGGATATTTTCCAGCGATATCAGAAAAGGGAGACATTATGTTAGAACTCGATGAATTAAAACAAAAGCTTGCGACATATGAAGAACCGCTTAAACAGGTAAAGAAGTCACTAAATCCTGAGGAAAAGAAGAACAGGATAGAAGAGCTTTCACGGGAGATGGAAGCGCCTGAATTCTGGAATGATCCCGAATTGTCTTCGAAGAAGACACAGGAACTGAAGAACTTAAAGGATGAGATGGCAAAGATCGATGATCTCGATCAGCAATATGCAGATATTGAGGCATATATAGAGCTTGGCAATGAGGAAGAGGATCCAGAGATTGCTGAAGAGGCGCAGGAAGCCTTTTCTATTTTTGAAGAGGATTTTGAAAATCTCAGGGTAAAGACGCTGCTTTCTGGCGAATATGACGAGGATAATGCAATTGTCACACTACATTCCGGAGCAGGCGGCACAGAGGCCTGTGACTGGACTTCCATGCTATACAGAATGTACACACGATGGGCTGAGTCCAAGGGCTATACGGTTGAGACACTTGATCTTCTCGAAGGTGAAGAAGCAGGAATCAAGTCAGTTACGTTCCAGGTCGATGGCGAAAATGCTTACGGATTTCTGAAGTCAGAGGCCGGAATTCACCGCCTGGTTCGTATTTCTCCGTTTAATGCAAACGGCAAGAGGCAGACTTCCTTCGCATCCTGCGATGTCATGCCGGATATTGAAGAGGACATTGACATCGAGGTAAAGGATGAGGATATCAGGGTTGATACCTACCGTTCATCCGGAGCCGGCGGCCAGCACATCAATAAAACTTCATCCGCCATTCGAATTACGCATTTCCCTACAGGAATCGTCGTAACATGTCAGAATGAGCGTTCCCAGCACATGAATAAAGACAAGGCCATGCAGATGCTGAAGGCAAAGCTTCTCATGCTGAAGATGGAAGAGAATGAGGAGAAGGCTGCGGAAATCCGTGGCGATGTCTCAGGAATTTCATGGGGCAATCAGATTCGTTCTTATGTATTCCAGCCATATACGATGGTAAAGGACTTACGTACTGGAGAAGAGACTTCGAATGTCAATGCGGTAATGGACGGCGACATCGACAGGTTCATGAATGCATATCTGAAGTGGGTTTCGCTTGGCAGACCAAAGAGAAATACGTCTGTCGATGATGACGAATAATATCTTGCACCAATCTTTGTACTTGCTATAAAAGATTTTATGTGCTAAAGTTTCTACGCATTTATAAAATCAGCAAGCGAGCCCACTGCCTTTTGGCGGTGGGGGAACTTGCTTTCAGGTACGGGGGTTAAGCCCCGTACCTGAAGAGCTGCAAAGCAGCGATTTTATAGCAAGCAAACGAAGTTTGCGAGCATAATTACTTTAGGAGGCTTTATATGAAGGCAGCCATAATGGGCTATGGGACAATAGGATCCGGAGTCGCAAAGATTCTTTTTGAAAACAGCGATGTCATTACAAGAAGAGTCGGCGAGCCGATTGAACTCAAGTATGTTCTTGATTTGAGGAACTTCGAGGGTGATCCAATCCAGAGCTATATTGTCCACGATTACAAGGAAATAGTTAATGATCCGGAGATAAAGCTTGTAGTAGAGACTATGGGCGGCGTTGAGCCTGCATTTACTTTTGTAAAGGCAATGCTCGAAAGCGGAAAGCATGTAGCTACTTCGAATAAGAACTTAGTCGCTGAAAAAGGCGCAGAACTCATTGCAATTGCAAAAGAAAATCATGTGAACTTTTTCTTTGAGGCATCTGTCGGCGGCGGCATTCCTATTATCAGGACCCTGCTTAAATGCACGACAGGCGATGTCATCGAGCATATTTATGGCATTTTAAACGGCACTACGAATTATATGCTCACAAAGATGCGTGAAGACGGTGCTGACTTTGATGACGTGCTGAAGGAAGCACAGGACAAGGGCTATGCCGAGAAGGATCCGACAGCTGATATCGAGGGCCTTGACCCGGCTAGAAAGATTGCTATCCTTGCTTCGCTTGTTGCAGAGAGACAGGTTGATTTTCAGGATATCCCGACAGAGGGGATCACAAAGATTACCCCTGCAGACATGCAGTATGCTGACAAGCTCGGCATGAAGATAAAGCTTGTTGCATCGATGGATGAGAGCGGAGATTCCTATTACGCAAGAGTCGCTCCATTCCTTGTTGACAAGGAAAGCCCACTCTATACAGTTGAGGATGTTTACAATGCTATTTTAGTTCACGGAAACATGCTTGGCGATGCGATGTTCTACGGCAGCGGTGCGGGAAGCCTTCCTACCGCATCTGCAGTAGTAGGCGATCTTGTCGAGATGGCAAAGCATGTGATGCGCCATGTTGATTTCACCTGGGAGCCTGAGAAGATTACTCTGAAGGATCCTGATACCCAGGAATACAAATATTTCGTTAGGTCGAAAGCATCAGAGGCAGAGCTTAAGAATGTCTATGGTGATGGCGAGGCGATTTCCGGCGTAGCTGATGGCGAAATCGGTTTTGTCACAGAGAAGATGTCTGAGAAGGACTTCAAGGAGAAGAGCACTAAAGCTGATATTATTTCATTTATCAGACTGCTGTGAGAATTTTGTTAATATGCTGTGTAATCAGCATAAATATATAGTTTTTTGAGGATTAATATGCTAGTTGTAAAGAAGTTTGGCGGCTCTTCAGTTGCCAATAAGGAGAGAATCTTCAATGTGGCCCGCCGCTGTATTGACGATTACAAAAAGGGAAACAAGGTAGTAGTAGTTCTTTCTGCGATGGGAGATACGACGGATGATCTGATTGCTCTTGCAAACGACATCAATCCAGATGCGCCGAAGAGAGAGATGGACATGCTTCTCTCAATTGGTGAGCAGCAGTCAGTTGCACTCATGGCAATGGCTATGGCAAAGCTTGGCGTTCCGGCTATTTCACTGAACGCATTTCAGGTTGCCATGCACACCACGAGCCAGTACTCAAATGCGAGATTCAAGAGAGTCGACAAGGACAGAATCCTTCACGAGCTCGATGCAGGAAAAATCGTCATCGTCACAGGCTTCCAGGGCGTTAATAAATACGATGATATTACGACACTTGGCCGTGGCGGTTCAGATACAACAGCAGTTGCCATTGCAGCTACACTGAATGCCGACAGGTGTGAGATCTTCACAGATGTCGACGGCGTATATACAGCAGATCCGAGAATCGTAAAGAATGCAAGAAAGCTTCCTGAAATCAGCTATGATGAGATGCTTGAGCTTGCATCACTTGGCGCGCAGGTTCTTCACAACCGTTCCGTAGAGATGGCAAAGAAATATGGTGTCACGCTTGTAGTCAGAAGCAGTTTAAACGAGTCCGAAGGGACCTTAGTAAGAGAGGTAAATACAGTGGAAAAGATGTTAGTCAGCGGTGTTGCCTGCGACAAGCATGCAGCAAGGATTGCACTTATTGGCGTAAAGAATGAGCCCGGCGTGGCATTCAAGGTTTTCGATCTTCTTGCAAAGGCAGGAATCAATGTCGATATGATCCTCCAGTCAGTCGGCCGTGATGACAAGAAGGACATCAGCTTCACTGTTGATGAGACTGAGGCGAAGGATGCCATGAAGGTCCTCAAGGAGAACAAGGACAGACTTACCATCACAGACTTCCAGGATGAAGAGAATGTTGCAAAGCTTTCTATCGTCGGCGCAGGTATGCAGACGAATCCTGGCGTTGCTGCAAGAATGTTCGGTGCACTCTATGATGCAGGCGTAAACATCCGCATGATTTCTACATCAGAGATACGCATCACAGTTCTTATCGACCTTGCTGATGTTGACCGTGCAATGAACGCTGTACATGCAGAATTCATGGAAGAGATTGAGAACTAATTAATTTTCATTCTGATTTTTCTACCTGTCTGGATCTTTGCCAGGCAGGTTTTTTATTCTCTGCAAATTTGTGCTACCACAAGGCTCAAAGACGGCCCCTGTGGTAGCCAGGATTTCAAAGTGAATCGGTTGAGCGGCTACCACAAAGAGAAAATGAGGCATATGTGGTAGCCCAAATGCCATAAGATGGGAAAATAGCAACAAAAAACCCTGGCACAGAAAGTGCCAGGGAAGAATGATCAAAAATATTTCAAAACAGCAGAATCAGAAGTCTGTCATGTTCTTGTCACGGCGCTCGATGAAAGCTGTCATGCCTTCTGTCTTGTCGTGTGTTGAGCATGTAAGACCGAAGAGGTTTGCTTCGTATTCAACACCGTTCTTGATGTCCATGTCATAGCCGTTGTTGATGGCAGCCTTTGCGATGGCTACTGCATAAGAGCCGTTTGACTCGATCTTCTTTGCCATCTCAAGTGCTGTAGGCATAAGCTGCTCTTTTTCAACGACATGGTTTACAAGACCGATTCTGTATGCTTCCTGAGCATCGATGTTTGTAGATGTGAAAATGATTTCCTTTGCACGGCCCATACCAACGAGTCTTGCAAGTCTCTGTGTGCCGCCGAAGCCAGGGATGATGCCTAGGCCTGTCTCAGGCTGGCCGAATACTGCATTGTCAGAAGCGATTCTGATATCGCAGGCCATAGCGATTTCATTTCCGCCACCAAGTGCAAAGCCGTTTACTGCAGCGATGGTGACCTGACGCATATTCATAAGCTTGAAGAAAGGAACGGAAGCGTTCATGCCGAACTTTCTGCCGTCAGCAGCTGAGAAATTAACCATTTCCTTGATGTCGGCACCAGCTACGAATGACTTAAATGCGTTGCCCTTCTTGTCAGGACCGCCTGTAAGGATAAGTACCTTTACAGAGTCATCAGCTTCGATTTCTGTAAGTGCTTCGTTTAATTCGTTTACAGTCTCAGTATTTAAGGCATTGAGTGCCTCAGGTCTTGAGATTGTAAGGATTCCTGTTTCTCCGTCTTTTTCGAACTTAAGATTCTTAAATTCTGTCATGTCAAAAACCTCCATATCATAAGAATATTGAGAATAATGGGTAAAAACCCGCAACACTCATACTATATTCTAATTTTTTTTTGATGTCAATCTTTATCAGAGTTTATGCTAATTGAATTTAGCATGATAATCTGTTATAGTTTCCATAGTATTATGTCATTGTTCAATTATTGATATAAATTGGATTTATATAGTTTAAGCAGCTAGTAAACATATGAATATAAAGGGGTAAAATATGGAGGAAAAAAGAATGTATGAGCGTCTGGGAATAGATGTCAAGGTAGAGATAGAGAGAATTGATAACGGCGACACGACTACCGTTAAATACCTTACAGTGGATGTCACTGATATTTCCAGAAGCGGAATCGGATTTACTTCCACTACTGAGCTGAAAAAAGACGCTATGCTCAAGGCAAATATTACGATTTGGACGAAGGAAGTGCTTCCTGCGATTTTCAAAATCGTTCGTGTTTCAAACGATGGAAAGCTATGGCATTATGGCGCAATCTTTGTAGGAATGCGTGAAGAGGACGCACTGAAGATTCAGATTTACCAGATGCTGAATGAGAACGATAACTAAGATTATTTAGGATAATTGTAAACGCTGGGAATTGTTTCTATTAAATAATGGGATTTATGATGGATGAATTAAAGGAAAGCAATATTAATTCAGACAAAGAACTTAAGAATAATGAACAACATAAAAAAGAAAAGCTTTCAGAATTTTTGAAGGCAGAGCATGAGCACGACAGGGAGGAAATGAAATCTGCCCGTGAAAGTGCGAAGAATGACGTTAAAGAATTTAAGAAAAATAAGCTCACATTCAGGGAAATGTTAAAGGTGACATTTTCTATTGAGGCTGATTCTGCATCGCCTGAGGAAGTGCGGGACAGGATTCTATCTGGCGGGCAGGTATATGGCACGAATGCAGCACTTCTGATGTTTGCAATCCTGATTGCATCCGTAGGACTCAATGTGAATTCCACAGCTGTCATTATAGGTGCCATGCTGATTTCTCCGCTTATGGGAACAATTCTGTCTATGGCTTATGGCACGGTCACGAGAGAGGCTGATGTGGTCAGACGTTCTGCAATCGGCTTTGTCACACAGATTATTATTTCGGTAGGAACATCTACGGTTTATTTCCTTCTGAGCCCTCAGAAGGAGGTCACAACGGAGCTCCTTGCAAGGACCTCGCCGTCATTTTTCGATGTCATAATTGCGACTGCCGGAGGCTTTGCAGGCATCATCGGACAGACAAGAAAAGATAAATCCAATACGGTTATTCCTGGTGTAGCTATAGCAACGGCAATCATGCCACCGCTTTGCACCTGTGGCTTTGCAATCTCACACGGATACTGGTATATGCTTCTGAAGGCATTCTACCTTTTTGTCATCAATTCATATTTTATTTATACATCTGCTGAAATCATTCTCACGGCCATGCAGATGCCAAAGACAAGGGAGCTCACGCCTGAAGAACAGAAGATAAATACGCACAAGAAAATCAGGAATACAATCATCGTCCTGATTCCATGCATCTTCATTGCATTTGGTATTTATGCAGGGCAGTAATGTGCATTGTTCCATTGCAACCTATAAAACATAGGCATTGCAGTCAAGTGACAGCATTAAGAAATAATCAAGATTTTTATTAAAAATTATTAATTTTACATATATTTGATTGTTTATTTTCTGAGAAAACGATAATATGATGCCTATGTGGTTTTCTCGGCGTTGTTTAAGCGCTGAAGTTTGAGACAAAATAAGATAACAAAGATGTTATATAAATAATTCGGAGATATAAATGAAGCTGATCACATTCATGGTACCATGCTACAATTCCTACGCATACATGGGTAAATGCATAGAATCCCTTCTCCCTGGCGGTGAAGATGTCGAAATTATTATTGTTGATGACGGCTCATCTGATAAGACCGCCGAGCTTGCAGATACATACGAAAGCCACTATCCAGGAATTATCCGCGCAATCCATCAGGAGAATAAAGGACATGGCGGAGCAATCAATACAGGACTTGCAGCAGCGACTGGAAAGTACTTTAAAGTCGTAGATTCAGATGACTGGGTTGATAAGGACACATATCAGGATGTATTAGCGCTCCTGAAGAAATTCGAAGAGGATGGCACCGATATTGACATGCTTCTTACGAATTATATCTATGATAAGGTTTCCGAAGACAAGCACAGGCATATGGCGTATGCCACGCTTTTCCCTGAAAATGAGGTTATTGACTGGGACGATATGAAGCGGAATATTGTAGGCTTTACGATTCTCATGCATTCAGTCACCTACAAGACCTCCATGCTGAAGGAATGCGGCATGGTGCTGCCAGAGCACACCTTCTACGAGGATAATCTCTATGTTTATTATCCGCTGCCTTATGTGAAGCATTTCTATTATCTCAATGAGGATTTCTACCATTATTATATCGGCCGCGAGGGGCAGTCTGTGAGCGAGCAGATCATGATTTCCCGCCTGAACCAGCAGCTCAAGGTAAACTATATGCTCATCGATGCGCATGATCCATGGGCAATCGAGTCCGAGCATCTTCGGAATTACATGCTTGATTTCCTCGAGATGATTACGGTCGTTTCAACGGCTCTTGCTTATGTTTCAAATAATGAAGAGAAGCTTGAGAAGGTTCGCGCACTCTGGGATTATATCAAGAATAAGGATATCCGGACGTACAAGCACTTGCGATACGGCCTTTTCGGCGGGGCAATGAACCTTCCGGGAAAGCTCGGCAGATACATCTCCATCAAGTGCTACAATATTTCTCAGAAATTCATGGGATTCAACTGATATGGAAGAAAAGCACGCAGAAATAGTTAAGAAAAATTTAATACGCCATGGCTCAATACTGGACATGTATGATCTGGAGATGGAACTTCCTGACGGCAGCCATGAGCACTGGGACTTTGTCTCGCACAGGAAGGGAGCCGCATGTGTTGTGGCTGTATTTCCGGATGGAAGGCTTCTTCTTGTGAGACAGTACAGGCCGGCTCTTGGGCGGTATACATGGGAACTTCCTGCAGGTGCGAGGGATTCAGTGAATGAATCTACAAAGGTCTGTGCAGAGCGTGAGCTTCGCGAAGAGACAGGGTATGACAGCGATGAACTTGTGCAGCTTTTATCTCTCAAAGCCACTGTCGCCTATGATGATGAACTCATTGATGTATATCTGGCAAGGAATATCAGGAAGATTGGTGCCCAGCAGCTCGACCCTGCTGAGAGTATTAATATGAAGGCCTTCACACTTGACGAGGTTCTTCAGGCGATAAAGGATTTGAAAATCCAGGATGCCAAAACAGTTGCCGGAATTCTGGCATATAAGGCGTACTATGTTGATTAGTTAAATGCAGGTCACTGACCTGTATTTATTTTGCCTATATTTTCGCCTATACTTTTGCCTATAACTGCCTACCATTTAGCCTACCAATAATATATTTTTTATATCAAGGCTATGTCTATTAAAAGCCGAAAATAAAGGATTTTTAAGAAAAAAAACAACTGCCATAAGCAGTTGTCAAATAAGTAGTGCGGAAGATGAGACTTGAACTCACACGGTATTGCTACCACAAGATCCTTAGTCTTGCTCGTCTGCCAATTCCGACACTTCCGCAAGCTTTTGTATGTTGCCCTCTCTTCAAGCGACTTTGCTATATTATCAAATCACCTGTAGTTTGTCAACAACTTTTTTACAAAATCCATATTTTTTTGCGACCAGGAAAAACTCAGCTTTCCTGGTCATTTTTTTTGGCAGGCGAGCATAAGGAAATTGGTGAAAAATGCGTGAACAAAAAATAAAATCTTTATTAATAATCCGTCGATTTCATTGACACTATTTTTCATTATTTTATAATGCTTTACAAACAAAATTCATATTGTGTACATATTACCGACAGGCAATACACCAATATTATTTTAGAAGCAGAGAAAAGCACAGATGAAGGCTGATGAAAAAATATATAAATATTTCGAGTGCCCTAATTGTTCGCAGAAGATCCGCGTTCCAAAGGGACATGGAAAGATCGAGATTACCTGTCCGAAATGTGGAGAAAAATTTATTAAGCGGACATAATTCATATCCTTTCATTCTTTTTAAGTAAAGCATGAAAATATCAAAACATCTTGTCTTAGCATTATTATGAAAAATAATATGGAGCATTCATGTTTGGCTATATCAATGTCAACAAAAATGATCTGTCTGAAGAGGACACTTCTATATACAAATCGTTTTACTGTGGTGTCTGCCGGGCATTGAAGGACATTGGTGGAAGCAGAACTACGGTATGTCTGAATTATGATGTCGTCTTTCTGGCTCTTGTTCTTTCAGGACTTTATGAGCCGCAGGAGAACAGCTTTGAATTTACATGTAAATTGCATCCTGGAAAGAAGAGGACGGCATTTAAGAATGATATTTTAGATTATGCTGCGAAAATTGATATCCTGCTTAGTTACCAGAGCCTGATGGATGATTATCATGATGAGGGTGATAAGACCAAGAAAGTATTTGCAGATTCACTGAAAAAATACTATGATGACATTGCTGTTAAGCTTAATGAACAGGTAAAGGCAATTGAGAACTGCATCCGCCTTACGTCTGAAGCGGAAAAGAATAATGAAAAAAATCTTGACGTAGTGGCAGGATATACAGGGGACATGCTGTCAGTCATATTTGCCTATGGTGATGATCTGTGGAAGGATGATCTTTCTACACTTGGTTATTATCTTGGGAAATACATTTATATTCTTGACAGCTTCGTTGATCTTGAGAAGGATCTGAAAAAAAAGAATTACAATCCGCTTATTAATATTGAGACAAAGGAACCTTCAGAATATGAATCCTATGTCAGGCAGGCACTTACGATGAATATTTCCGAAGCTGCAAAGGCATTTGAAAGGCTTCCTATTCTTAAATATTCATCAATTATCAGGAATATTCTATATTCAGGCGTTTGGAATTATTATGATGTTTATCATGCGAAGCACATGAAAAATAACAAGGATGAATGATTATTGCAATAGAGTCTGAAAGCAATAATGAAAATCATGAAATATTGGAGATGAAATGAACCCATATTCAGTACTTGGAGTCTCACCAGACGCTAGTGATGATGAGGTAAAAAAAGCATATCGAAAACTCTCACGGCGCTACCATCCTGATGCAAACATCAATAATCCGAACAAGGCAGAGGCTGAGGAGAAATTCAAAGAGGTTCAGGAAGCATACAAGATCATCATGAAAGAACGTCAGGATGGCGAGACCTTCGGTTATTCTTCTTGGAAATCATACAGGACATCATATAATGAGAAGAAGCATGGCAGCTTTTCTTATGATGATAATGATATTCGTCCGGAAGTTCAGGCTGCTATGAATTTCATAAATTCTGGTTATTACAAGGAAGCAATGACTTCTCTTCTAAATATTGAAGAAGCAGGAAGAAGTGCCGACTGGTACTACCTTGCATCAGTTGCATCCGAGGGTATGGGAAATGCAGTAAACGCCATGAGCTTCATTGAAAATGCACTTTCAAAGGATCCTTCAAATTACAAATATAGGCAGTACAAGATGCATTTGGACAATGTCTATGGAATGGGTTCAGCGTATTCTGACGACGCTGCAGGCAGTTCATGGTATGAGTCACGGGGAAGTTCCTATTCGAGACCTTATGCTGACAAGGGTGCCATGGGAAGATGGTGTGTGGAGATGCTGCTTCTGAATCTTGCCTGCAATATCTGTGTGTGCTAAATAGTAGAATATGCCAATTGTAATCAATAAAAAATTCCGGTTTGGATAGATTTCCAAATCGGAATTTTTGTTAATTATCAAATGATTGTATGAATGCACTGAGGATTTACTCTGTAATGCGGTTTTCTTCAGCTTTCTTGTAAGAGGTGTCACAGTATTTACATCTATAAATTTCATTTTCAGGATCTGATAGGTAGAAGATCTGATCGAGACCTCTTTCTGTTGATGTGATGCATCTTGGGTTCTGACATTTTATTACATTTTTTATTTCTTTCGGAAGCGTGAGCTTGTGCTTTTCGACAATCTTTTCATCCTTTATGATATTTACTGTGATGTTGTGGTCTATGTAGCCCAACATGTCAAGGTCGATTGCATCAATGGGGCATTCTATTTTAATGATGTCCTTTCTGCCCATTTTTTTTGATGGGGCATTCATGATCATAGCCACCATGGAATCCTTCAGTTCATCAAGCTTTAAGTCATGATAAATTTTCAGGCTCATGCCTGCTTTGATATGATCGAGGACAAATCCTTCTTTTATTCCACTGATATTTAACATAGATTTCTCCTTTCACGCATGCAGCCCAAGAAGCATCATGATAAGTGCCATTCTCATATAGACGCCATACTGTACCTGCTTAAAGTATGCCGCCCGTGGATCATCATCTACCTCGGTCTGGATTTCGTTTACTCTTGGAAGCGGATGGAGAACAAGCATGTCTTTTTTTGCAAGCGTCATCTTCTTGTTGTCGAGAATATAGAAATCCTTCATTCGAAGGTAATCCTCCTCATTGAAGAACCTTTCCTTCTGGACTCTTGTCATGTAGAGAATATCAAGATCCGGCATTGCATCTTCAAGTTTTGTAACCTCTTCGAATTCGATATTATTTCTCTTTAATACATCGTCACGGATGACGCTTGGAACACGAAGCTCCTGCGGAGAAATCAGGACGAATTTCACATTGCTGTAGCGGACAAGTGCATTAATAAGTGAGTGGACTGTACGGCCGAATTTCAGGTCGCCGCAGAGACCTATCGTGAGATTGTCGAAACTTCCTCTAAGAGAATGAATCGTGCAGAGGTCTGCGAGCGTCTGAGTTGGATGCTGATGACCGCCATCACCGGCGTTGATGACCGGGATAGTGGCGTGCTCGCTGGCAACGAGTGGTGCTCCCTCCTTTGGATGCCTCATGGCACAGATATCGGCAAAGCAGGAAACTACGCGAAGCGTATCACCGACTGTTTCGCCTTTAGTAGCGGAGGAACTGTCAGCGGATGCAAATCCCAATACTTTTCCGCCCATTCGCATCATTGCAGATTCAAATGAAAGCCTTGTCCTGGTCGAAGGTTCATAGAAAAGCGTAGCAAGAATCTTTCCGTCGCAGACATGCGCATACTTTTCTGGATTTACTTCTATGTCATTTGCAACGCGCATCAGATCGTCGATTTCATCAACCGTGAGATCGAGCGGACTCATGACATGCCTTGGATGTTCCATTGGAAACTCCTTTCAAAAATATGCAGTCGCCGTTGGTATTGTATCTTAAAATACAAATTTCCGGGTGGCAAAATTAAGTTTTCTAGATGGGTAATCAAGTGATGAAAAAATCACTTCACATACCTATAGAATAATACAGGAAAAAAATAATAAAAACAATACTCTTATTATGTTAAAAAGAATGGTATAATAAACCACGAGTTTTTTCTTTTAGAATAAAATATTGATATGGCTGCAATGCTTTTATATTTTAGGGGGAAATCATGAAAAAATTAGCAGACTTAATTCAGAATCTTGATTATAAATTAGTTCAGGGCGACCTTGATAATCGCGAAGTGGAAGGAATCGTTTATGATTCTAGAAAGGCCTTCCACGGGTGTCTTTTTGTATGTGTAAAGGGTGCAAATTTCGATGGACACGAGTTCGCATCAGCCGTTGCAGATGTCGGTGCAAAGACAATTGTCGTGGAGGATGATGTCGAGGTCAGAAGTGATGTCACAGTGATCAAGGTTCCGGACACGAGAGAGGCACTTGCCATTCTCTCTGCCAACTGGTTTGGAAATCCGGGCGACAGGATCAAGGTCATTGGTATTACCGGTACAAAGGGAAAGACCACCACGACCTACATGATTAAGTCTATCCTTGAAAATGCAGGCTACAAGGTCGGCCTCATCGGAACCATTGAAGCCATCATTGGCGACAGGCACATTCCATCAAAGAACACGACGCCGGAATCCTATGAGATCCAGGAAGACCTCGCAGCGATGGAAAAGGAAGGCATTACCATCTGCGTCATGGAGGTCTCATCCCAGGGACTCATGCTTCACCGTGTCGGTGGCATGACCTTCGAAATCGGAATCTTTACCAATATTTCTCCAGACCACATCGGCCCGAATGAGCATACATCGTTTGAAGAATATTTGCACTGCAAGAGCCTTCTCTTCCAGAAATGCAGGAAGGGAATTCTGAATATCGATGATCCTCATATGAACGACATCTTAAAGGACCACACCTGCACAGTTGAGACCTTCGGATTTTCTGAGAAGGCGGATTTCCGTGCAGAGGACATGGAGCTTTTCCACGAAAAAGGCGTGATGGGCGTAAATTACAAAGTCACAGGCAAGGTGAATTTTGATGTGAAGATTTCCGTTCCAGGAAGATTCTCTGTTTACAATTCGCTCTGCGCAATTGCAGTCTGTGCACATTTTAATGTTGAGACATCCGACATGCAGAAGGCTCTTCTAAATGCAAAGGTAAAGGGCAGGATTGAGCCATATCCTGCAAGTGACAGATACACAGTTCTAATCGACTACGCCCACAATGCAATGGCGCTCGAGAGCCTTCTTACCACGCTTAAGGAATACAATCCCGGACGAATTGTCACAATCTTTGGCTGCGGTGGCAACCGCTCAAAGGAGAGGCGTTTCGAGATGGGCGAAGTCTCCGGAAAACTTTCGGATTTCACTGTCATCACTTCAGACAATCCCCGTTTTGAGGAGCCTGAGGCCATTATTGCAGACATCGTGACCGGCATAAAGAAGACCGATGGCAAATATGTGACAATCACCGATCGCAAGGAAGCCATCAAATATGCCCTTTCTCATGCCGAGGATCGCGATGTCATCGTCCTCGCCGGCAAGGGCCACGAAGACTACCAGGAAATCCGTGGAAAGAAATACCATATGGACGAGCGCGAGCTTCTCGCCGAGGCACTACAGGAACTAGCAAATTAGTTTATCACCAGAGGCGTAGTGGGAGCGACAAAGATTGGAGTAAAAATATGGGATATTACTACGGCTGGTTCGACCCTACCTACATTCTTGTAATCATCGGCATGATCATAGGCCTGATTGCATCAGCGAATGTGAAGGGCACGTTTAATAGATATTCAAAGGTAAGGTCTATGGGCGGTATGACCGGTGCCCAGGTAGCAAAGCGGGTGCTCGAGTCTCAGGGCATTTATGATGTCGAGATCCGTCACGTGAGCGGCAGCCTTACCGATCATTATGACCCGAGAAATAAGACCGTGAATCTTTCTGATACGGTATACGGCAGCACTTCTGTCGCAGCAGCAGGCGTCGCAGCACATGAATGTGGACATGCTGTACAGCATAATGTAGGCTATGCACCCTTAAGCATCAGATCTGCTCTTGTACCTGTCGTAAATTTCGGTGCAAATATTTCCTGGCCGCTTATTATCATAGGATTATTCATCCGAAGCGAATTTGGTTATTATGTCATTCTGGCAGGTGTGATCCTTTTCTCATTTGCAGTTCTTTTCCAGCTTGTGACGCTTCCTGTTGAGTTCAATGCTTCACACAGGGCACTTGAAATCTTGGGAGATACGAGGATTCTGGGTGAGGACGAACTTAAATATACAAGAAAGGTTCTGATGGCTGCAGCAATGACCTATGTCGCAGCACTTGCATCATCGATCCTGCAGTTCTTACGGGTCATTCTTATTGCAAATTCAAGGAAGCGATGATTTACACAATATTTGAAGCAAACGAGTGCGCGAGAGCACGAAAATGATGACCATGTTCGCAGATATAATAGTAGATATTTCATTAGGGCAATTGGACAAGACCTTCCAGTATTCGATTCCGAATGCACTTATTGACAAGGTGAGTGTTGGAAGCTTTGTGAAGGTTCCATTTGGAAATGGAGGACGGACTTTGGAAGGGTTCGTCCTTTCTATTTCTGATGAGCCGAAAATTGAGCTTTCAAGAATCAAGCCGGTTATCTCAGTTGAAGAGGACAAGGTCAGGGCAGAGACCGAACTGATCCGCCTCGCATATTTTATTAAGGTGCATTATGGCTCGACAATGAACCAGGCGCTCAAGACCGTCCTTCCAATAAAGAAAAAAGTAAAGCCAAAGGAAAATAAAATAGTAAAGCTTTCTGTGGAGCCAGACATTGCAAGGGGCGAGCTTTCAGAGATGCGGACGAGAAAACGGCATTCCATTGCAAAGGAAAGACTGCTTGCCGCACTCATTGAAGAAGGAGAAATTCCCTGGGATATTCTTACTTCAAAGCTTGATATTCCGACAAGTGCAATCCGGGATCTTGAGAAAAAGTGTCTTTTAAATGTACGAAGTGAAAAGACTTACAGGAATCCTGTAGTACATTCTAAAAATGCTGAAAGACCAGAATTGAATGAATATCAGCAGAAGGCGGTTAATAGATTTATTTCAGATTATGCAGAAGGATTAAGAAATACATACCTTCTCTATGGCATTACGGGTTCCGGGAAGACAGAAGTCTATATGTCCATGATAGAAAAGGTTCTTGCACTAGGTAAAGATATCATCGTCCTGATTCCTGAAATCGCACTGACATACCAGACATTGATGCGTTTCTATGGGCGATTTGGTGATCAGGTTTCCGTCATTCATTCGAGGCTTTCTGATGGAGAGCGGTTTGACCAGTTTGAGCGGGCAAAGAATGGCGATGTAAAAATCATGGTAGGTCCCCGGAGTGCATTATTTACGCCATTTCAGAATCTTGGACTCATTATCATAGATGAGGAGCAGGAGACCGCATACAAGAGTGAGACGGTGCCTAAGTATCATGCAAGGGAAGTTGCTGAAGAAAGGTGCAGGCTTTCTGATGCATCGCTTGTGCTGGGCTCTGCAACCCCATCCCTGGAAGCTTTTGAACGCGCAAGGGAAGGTAAATATATACGACTCGACCTTCCGGAAAGAGTAGAAGACAGGCATCTTCCAAAGACACATATAGTCGACATGAGGGAGGAACTAAAAGCCGGGAACAGGACAATGATTTCCGATGCGCTTATGGATGCACTGACGGACAGGCTGCAGAAAAATGAACAGTCGATGCTTTTCTTAAACCGGCGCGGACTTATGGGATTTATCAGCTGCCGTTCCTGTGGCACAGTAATAAAATGTCCGCACTGTGATGTCTCTCTTTCACTTCACAGGGACGGAAAACTGCACTGCCATTACTGCGGTTACATGACTGAAAATGTAAAAGTCTGTCCAAAGTGCGGTTCCAAATACATTGGCACGATGCGTGCAGGAACTGAAAAGCTTGAGGAATTCCTGAAAGAAAAATTTCCTCAGGCTGCGGTCTTACGGATGGATGCTGACACGACGTCCGGAAAGGAAGGACACGAAAAAATACTTTCGCAGTTTGCGAACAGGGAGGCAGATATCCTTCTTGGCACGCAGATGATCGTAAAGGGACATGATTTTTCAGGTGTCACACTTATGGGCATAATTGCTGCAGATATGTCTCTTAATGCTTCTGATTACAGGGCAGGGGAAAGGACATTTGATTTACTTACCCAGGCGGCAGGCCGTGCAGGCAGGGGAGAACGTGAGGGAGATGTCTACATTCAGACATACCAGCCTGAAAATTTTGTTATTCAGGCATCTGCAGCGCAGGATTATGAGGCATTTTTTAAGGAGGAGATTGCCTACAGGAAAATCATGCATTATCCCCCAATGTCGCATCTGCTGCTCATCCAGTGCATGTGTGAAAACCATGAGAGGCTTGAGGAGAAAACTAAACTTATTTATCATCTCATAAAGGAAAAGAATCCAAAAATAAATATATTAAAACCGGTCGATGCATCGATTTCGAAGATCAATGATACCTACCGTATGGCAATCTATATTAAAGATGATTCATATGAAAGACTGATCACAGCAAAGGATATTGTTTCTGATGCACTATTAAATATGTCAGCGCTGAAGGGTATTACCATTTTCTTTGATTTCGACCCGGTAAATGGATACTGATAATAATGAATTTTTTTTGAATTTCATTTTTCGTTATTGAAAGTAAATTATTGTATGTTTATAATAAATCAGATTTTATAAAAAATTACGATGATGCTTTGGGGAAAGTAATTATTTGTTTTTTTTTGAGAAAAAAGGAATTTGAACATGAACAGACCAGGAAAAAAGAAAAAGCTAAACCTGCTCGTACTCGAAGTTCTGAAGAATTATTCCGACGAAGAGCATCATCTGAAACAGCAGGAAATTGTCAGGCTCCTAAAGAAAGATTATGATATTGATGTCGACAGGCGGTCTGTCAAGAGCAATATTGAGAGTCTTATCGAAATTGGTTACGATATAGATACTGAATCAGGATATTTCTTGGGCTCACGCGAATTCGAAGATGCAGAGCTTAAGATGCTGATTGATTCTGTATTATTTTCAAGGATCCTTACGGAGAAGGAGTCAAAACGCCTTATCGAGAAGCTTAAGTCCCAGTCAAATATATATTTCGAGCCAAAAATCGAAAGCGTTAAGAACCTTCCGAATCTCCAGCATGCTGAGAATGGACATATTTTATATAGCATAGATGCGATTGCAGAAGCCATTGGAAAGAAGAAAAAGATTTCTTTTATTTATAATTCATATGGCTTTGACAAGAAGCTCCATCCGAAGAGGAAGGAAAGGGCTGTCGTAAATCCATATCTTCTTATTGAGACGAACGGACATTATTACCTTGTCGGGAATTATGACCAGTATGATGACCTGGTACATTTCAGGGTGGACAAGATTACGAGTGTGCATGTTTTAGAGAAGGATGCAAAAGATCCTTCAGAACTTAAAGCAGCTGAAGATGGACTTGATATTTCTGTACTTCAGACGAAAAACATCTACATGTTTGGCGGCGATGTTGAGAAGATTGTCATAAAGGCAAAGAATGCGATTTTAGATGACATTGTGGATTTCTTTGGCAAGGATTTTGAGATTACCTTCCATGATGATGAGATGATGACAGTTGAGCTTCACTGCAATGTCAATGATTTCTTCTACTGGGCGCTTCAGTTCGGACCAAGCGTGGAGGTCATGGAACCTTCTTCATTACGGGACAGATTAAGAGATGCTGCCAGAGAAATGTACGAGAAGTACAGGTAATCATGAAGATTTATATTACGCGTCACGGACAGACAAAATTAAATAAAGCACGCCTCATGCAGGGACGGACAGACGAACCTTTGAATGAGCACGGAATTAAGCAGGCAGAGGAGGCCAGAAAGCTTTTAGGCGAAGTTCATTTTGACAGGATATATTCAAGTCCGTTAAAACGTGCCATTACAACAGCATCTATTATTGGCGATATTGATGCTTCCGACATTATCACTGATGACAGAATCATAGAGGCAGATTTCGGTCCTTATGAGATGAAGCCATATACTGGTGTTGGGCCAGAGATGGCATTATACTGGATGGCACCATGGATATTTAAGGCTCCCTCAGGTGTAGAAACGCTTGATTCAATGAGAAGCCGGGCAAAGGATTTTCTGGATGATGTTATGAGGAATTCATCAGAAAATGATAACATCCTGATTTCCTGTCACGGAGGAATTATCAGATCGCTCTGTGGCTATCTCGAAAATGCAAAAAACGGTGTCTGCTGGTACCCGAAGCCAAAAAACTGCGAGATTCGCATTTATGAAGTTAACGGCTCTTCCATAAAAAAGACTGGTGACATAGTACAATCCAAAAATTCCTAAACGATAATAATATTTATTCATTTTGTGACTGCTAATCGTATTCACTATTCAGAAAATATATACAAATAATTATGCAATTTCCTTGTTTTAAATTGTAAAAAATGTATAATTAAAACAGTATGCAAATCAATTTTTTTGATTCTTGTGGAGGTTATATGAACAATCAGGAAATTAAGTCACAGTCACTTATAAAGAGGATTGTGATAGGGGTACTCGCAGTAATATTTGTTATTGGGGTAGTTTTGAGCATAATTGGTATTGCAAATACCAGAAAAGCATACAAATCTCAGACAGAGGTCACGCTGAATGTTGCAGCGAATCAGTTTGCTGATGAGCTTTCAAACGAATTTGAAGGCGACTGGGCTGTCGCTCCAACAGGAGAGCTCACGAAGGGCGACCAGTTTATTTCAGACCAGCTTGAGTCGCAGATGGATAATCTCAAGAAAAAGACCAATGTTGATTATACGGTTTTCTATGGAAAGACAAGGATGATTACCACTATTACAGATGGAAGCGGACAGCGCCTTGTTGGAACGAATGCTTCTGACGAAGTAGTAGAGGCTGTTATTTCAAAAGGAGAGGAATATTCTTCATTCGATGTAAAGATAAACGACATTCCTTATGCAGTTCATTATATTCCGCTAAAGAATTCCGGCGGCGGTGTCGTAGGCATGGCTTTTGCAGGCTATCCTTTAAGTGAAATGAATAGTAAGATTACGAGCGCTGCTGTTCTTTCTATTGTTTTTGCACTGATTGCACTGGCTTTAGTAGTCGCTGCAGGTGTCATGATAAATAACAGGCTGAATCCAGTATTTGCAAATCTCTCATCTTCGGTCACTGCAATTGCGAATGGAGATCTCACAGTTCATATGCCTGAACAGGCTCTTCGGAGAAATGATGAGCTTGGTACAATTGCAAGAGGAACGGAAAGTCTCTTAGACAGACTCAGGAATACGATTTCAGATATTCAGTCACTATCCGGAAATGTTGCCCAGGCAGGAAATGATCTTTCTGATTCTACGAACAGCGCTACGGAAGCCTCGAATCAGGTCACAAAGGCAGTTAACGATATTTCAGAGGGTGCGGTCTCACAGGCGGAATCAGTCCAGACTTCTGCTGAAAATACTTCGCATATGGGTGATGATATCGGAAATATTACCGACAGTGTAGATGAGCTCATTACGCTTGCCAATAATATGAAGTCTTCCTGTGACAATGCAATGGGTGCCCTAGAAGAACTGATGGAGCAGAACAAGACCACACTTAAGGAGATGCAGAATATTGACACGCAGATTCGTTCAACGAATGAGGCAGTAAAGAATATTGCGGAAGCATCGAGCATGATTTCAGATGTCTCTTCACAGACAAATCTTCTTTCGCTAAATGCTTCGATTGAGGCCGCTCGTGCAGGCGAAGCAGGAAGAGGGTTTGCAGTCGTTGCTACTGAGATTGGACAGCTTGCAAATCAGTCTGCTGAAGCTGCTTCAAAGATCAATGACATCGTTGGTCATCTTGTAGAAGAGTCAGCTAAGTCAGTTTCTACTGTTGAGGAACTGAGCAAGGCCTTTGCTGTACAGAATGAAAAGATTGACTCCACAAAAGAAGACATGAGTGCGATGAAGGAAGGCGTTGATTCTGTCACTGAGAGTTCAAAGAATATCTCCACAAAGGTTTCTACATTGAACGAATCCAAGAATACGCTGATCAATGTGACAAGTGATCTTTCTGCAATATCTGAGGAAAATGCAGCATCTACAGAAGAGACAAATGCATCAATGGAGGAGCTTAATGCTACCTTTGAACGTATTGATGCTAGTGTTGTCACGCTGAGGGAACTTGCCCAGAAGCTGAATCAGGAGCTTTCATTCTTTAAGATAAAGTAAAGGACTGCGAAATTACGTAAAATCCTTTTATTTTTGAATATTTTGTGAAAAATGTATATGATTTTCCCTTTGTTCGTGTTAAGATAGGGTAGGAAAAGGATTTATTATAGAAATATTTCCTGAGGAAGGGCTGGAGATATTTCTATTTCCTTATGAGAATTACGCAGTCCTCATGAGGGGATGAAGGGGTTAATATATGTTCTGGGATGTTGATTTTGCAGTAGCATCGCTTGCTATTATTCTCATTATTGTGGTCTTTTATGCAGGCCAGACCAAGCTTCCTATTCACAGATACAAGATATTTGATGAATTGCTGGCAGTTGCACTTGTGACGCTTGGGTGGGATTTTGTTGCGTCCTGGATCAATGATAATGTGCTTAAAGTTCCGTTTGGGCTGGTCATTCTTTCAAATATTCTCTATTATTTTCTTATCAGCTACAGAGGATTTGTATTTTATAAATATATCGTAGTCATTTCAGGTGTAAGCAGGAAAGGAAGAAAGACGCTTTATATATGGACGAGCCTTCCACTTATTGCCTATATTATTTCCCTTGTGATAAGCGCTGCAAATCATACTATTTTTAATCTGCAGGGAAGCACTTACAGTACCGGATGGGTTTATGATGCACTTGAATTTCTCCTTTTCTTTTATGTGGCACTTTCCGTATTTGTTGTTCTTACGCATGGAAAGAACTTTAAGAAGGTAGAATATTTTAGTGTAATTGCCTGCAATCTTCTAATTGTGGTTGGTTTGATTGCCCGTATTATGAATCCGGACAAACTGATTTTTAATTTCTTCGTCACCCTTGCGATTCTTGTCTTATATTTTTCAATGCAGGATCCGCTTCTATATCTTGACAGAAGATTTAAATTCTTTAATTCTGATGGACTGAAGACACTTTATTCAGAATGCATTGCAAATGGTCAGACCGTATATACCTATGGATTTTCTATTGTTTCCTATGAAGAAATAAAGTCTATGCATGGGCAGGCCACTATGGACGAGGCACTGAAGGAAATAGGTAATCTTTTACGCAGAATGCGTAAGGATGAATTTGGCGGGGATTCAGGCATTGTTTTCTTTTATCTGAATAATGGATATTTTGCTCTGCTTTCGTTTTCAGATGAAAAGCTTCAGACATGCAGGGACGAAATCGTCAAGCTGTTTAAGTCACCTTTTCACTGCAATGGCAATGATATTATTCTGAATCTGCATGGATTTTTCATCAATGATGAAAAAGAAATCCCACACAGCGCGGAAGAATATATTGATGCCCTGATGGGACTTTTCGCCTATGCTGCAAAGCCAGACAGTGTTGATAATGATGAGAAAAAGGCAGAGATTTTCAAGCACATTTCGCACGAGAGGGATATTGTAAATGCACTTGACCGGGCGATTCGAAATCAGAGCCTTGAAGTATATTTTCAGCCTATTTTTGGCGTGAAGGAAGGCAGGATAAATGGAGCAGAGGCGCTTTCAAGGATCATCGATCCTGAGCTTGGCTTCATTCCGCCAGGAGAGTTTATTGAGGTCGCCGAGAATAAAGGTCTTATTGATGCGCTTGGAGATACCATCATCAGAAAGACCTGTGAATTTATAAAGAATCATGATGTGAAGGCGCTCGGGCTTGATTACATAAATGTCAATCTTTCTCCGATTCAGTTTACATCGGGCGATATTTCAAAACATTTTACGGACATTGTAAATAGTTATGGCATACCACATGACTTTCTTCATGTCGAGATTACCGAGCAGGCAAATGTCGATGACGACCTTATGGAAATACGTATGAATGAGCTTATGAAACAGGGCTTTCATCTGGCACTCGACGATTTTGGGACAGGGTATTCGAATCTGAACCGGATCATGAATTTCCCATTCGATGTGATCAAGCTTGATCTTACAATCGTCTGGGGATATTTCAGGGAAGATAAAAAGAAGAGTGCACTTCCATTCCTGGTTTCTGCATTCAAGGATAATAATTATACAATCACTGCTGAAGGCGTTGAAACAGAAGAAATGGCAAAGGGACTTGCGGCAATGGGTGTTGACTGTCTGCAGGGTTACTGGTTCTCAAAGGCCATTCCTCCTGATGATTTTGTAGACTATCTGAAAAAAGAAAAAAATAAAACTGTGGCTTTATAAAAAATCTGCTTTTTTATTTTGGTGGTATTTGTTATAATTATTATGTTTGTTTTCTATGTTTTGTTTTTTGGAGGCTTAGTATGCCAAACGAAAAAAAGATTTATGAGATAAAAGAGGGAGTTAATATTTCTGCCGATGTTGTCGCTATTATCGCAGGTCTATCTGCCACAGAGACAGAGGGCGTGAATTCACTTGCAGGCGGCATCACCTATGACGAAGTGAGCAAGGCTGGTCCCAGCAAGCTTTCCCGTGCCATCAGGATATTAGAGAATGATGACGATACGCTTTCTGTCAGGATACATCTTAAGGTAGATTATGGTTATGAGATACCTACTATTTCTGTAAATGTTCAGCAGAAGGTGAAGGCTGCAATCGAGAACATGACAGGCATGAAGGTGCGTGAGGTAGATATCAGAATAGTTTCCGTAAACGTTCCATCTGATAAATGACATCATTATTTTACTACAGCATGCCTTGGGGATATTTATCTTCAAGGCAATATTTTATATTTCAGGGGGCTTTATGACCAGAAGAGAAAAGCGTGTAGCGGTTTTTCAAATATTATATATGATGGATTTTTATGAAAGCGATTTGGCTTCTGATCAGATAGAGAATTTTTTATTAGACCAGGAATTTTCTGACGATGAGAAATCAGAAATAAAGGATGAGGCAAATGGCGTATTAGCTGCTCTTCCGGAGATTGATGAGATGATTTCTGAAAAGACCGAGGGCTGGAAAATAAGCAGAATCCCAAAGGTAGATCTTTCAATTATCCGCCTTTCCATTTATGAATTTAAATATGGAAAGCTTGATACCGGTATTGCTATTAATGAAGCCGTTGAAATTGCCAAAGAATACGGTGATGAAAATTCCGGCTCTTTTGTGAATGGAGTTCTCGCAAGGATGGTATGACATGCCGAAGATTTATACAGTTTCAGAGATAAATCACCATATGTACGGTCTCATCGCTGATGATGAGTCGATTCAGAACATAATGGTTTCTGGCGAGCTATCAAATGTCAAATACCATAGCTCCGGTCATGTATATTTTACACTGAAAGATGCAAGAAGCAGACTTTCGGGCATCATGTTCCGCTCGCATGTAGCTTCTGGAATTAAGGGTACGATAAAGGACGGCGACAAGGTCAATGTCACTGGTTCCATACAGGTCTATGAATCAGGCGGAGCATATCAGATTTATGCCAGGAAGATTGAAAAAGAAGGACTTGGTCTTCTCTATCAGCAGTATGAAGAACTGAAGAAAAAGCTTTCAGACATGGGAATGTTTGATGAGCAGTATAAGAAGGAGATTCCCCGCTATGCCATGAAGGTTGGTATTGTGACGGCAGATACAGGAGAGGCTGTTCACGATATTATCAGGAATGCCACACGCCGGAATCCGCATGTTTCACTTCTTCTCTGTCCTGCAAGGGTACAGGGAGAAGGAGCGGCTGAGTCGATTGCTGAAGCAATCATGAGGCTTAATGAAGAAGATCTTGATGTCATCATTGTAGGGCGTGGCGGTGGCTCATATGAAGACCTTTTCTGTTTTTCTGAGGAACCTGTTGCAAGAGCGATTTTTGCCTCGGATATTCCGATTGTCACTGGAATAGGCCATGAACCGGATGTCTCAATTGCAGATTTTGTCGCAGACAAAAGGGCATCGACTCCGACAGCGGCTGCAGAGCTCTCTGTATTTTCATACGATGAATTCAAAAATGAGCTTTCAAAGTATGAGCAGAGATTAGAGGCATCTTTACAGAGGCAGGTTACAGAAGTTATTAACCGGCTAAGGGATTATAAATATCTTCTTGAAAGGTATGGCCCTGAGGGAAGACTTCATGATACAGCCCAGCGTCTGGTCGAGATGTCAGACCGGATGGACAGGGCAATGAATCTTTCCATCCGACGCGACCGGGATGTTCTTGCTTCAGCTTCATCGTCGATTTCACGTTCAATGAACTTCACTATCAGCCGAAGCAGGGATTACCTATCATCGGCATCCGATACGATTTCGCGGTCGATGGACATAAAACTCGAGCGCTCGAAAAATGAAGTCGCCCGCTTAGCCCTACTGCTTGACAGCGTTTCACCAGTGAAGAAGCTCGCAAGCGGCTACTCGTATGTCGCTGACGCCTCTGGCAGGAACATAAAATCCTCTGATGAGGTTGAGATCGGGGATGAGCTGAATATCTACCTCGCAAAGGGTGAAATTGAAGCAAAAGTAACTGGAAAATTGTAACAAGCAGCTGCGTAAGCGAAATGTATGTTCTAAAGAAACGCATTGATTTTACTCGTTGCTTAGCGAATTCGAGGAAGGGCACTATGCTGCATAGCAGCATTCTCATGTGCCCTGACGACATGCCACGATTTTGCTCTGCAAATATCGTGGCGATACAGCTAGACTCGTCGTTTCGTAGAACATTCATTGAGCGGGAGCAGCGTGGGAATGAAGTATTATGGCAGAAGAAAAAGATGTAACCCTCGAAGAGGGCATGAAACAATTAAAAGAAATCGTCATCAAAATGGAAGACAGCGATTTGCCACTTGAAGAATCCTTTAAGCTTTATGAAGAGGGAACGAAACTCCTCAAGACCTTGAACGACAAGGTCGATACGGTCAGTGCGAAAGTAGAAAAACTCAATGCTGATGGAAGCCGTGAAGCTTTTGATGGGGATGACGATTCATCTTCGGAGGCTATGGATTGATCTTAGACAGGATTCAAAAACCGAACGATGTAAAAGATCTTTCATATCAGGAGTGCAATGAGCTTTCCCAGGAAATCCGTGATTTTTTAATAGACACATTGTCAAGAAAAGGCGGACATTTAGCATCAAATCTTGGAACCGTTGAGCTTACGATTGCACTTCACAGGGTGCTTGATTTTCCTAAGGACAAGCTTATTTTTGATGTCGGTCATCAGTCCTATACGCACAAGATTCTTACAGGACGCAAGGACGAATTTGAAACCCTCCGCGAATATGGCGGTCTTTCAGGCTTCCCAAAGAGAAATGAATCAGACTGTGACGCTTTTGGAACAGGTCACGCGACGACATCACTTTCTGCCGGGCTTGGTATGGTAAAGGCCAGGGATATCCTAGGTGAGGAGTATAAGGTTGTCTCAGTAATAGGTGATGGTTCTCTTACAGGCGGTATGGCATACGAAGCCATAAATAATGCCGGTGAGCTGAAGACAAATTTCACGATCGTATTAAACGACAACAATATGTCTATTTCTGAAAATGTCGGGGGTATGTCCAAGCAGCTTTCAAAGCTTCGTACAAGTCCAAAATACACTGATTTAAAGGAGAATGTTCAGACATCTCTTGAAAGAATCCCGATTTATGGTGATAAGATTGTCGCCCACATCAGGCGTACAAAGAATGGAATAAAACAGCTTGTCATTCCAGGAATGTCCTTTGAAGAAATGGGCATTATGTATCTGGGCCCGGTAAATGGGCACAATATCAAGGAAGTAGAAGAAGTCCTTCGTGATGCCTTCCAGTTTAAGGGTGCAGTGCTTGTGCATGTCATTACTGAAAAAGGAAAGGGCTTTGAACCTGCAGAAAAGCATCCAGCGAGATTCCATGGCGCAGAACCTTTTGATAAGGAGACAGGCCTTCCAAAGAACAGGGCGATTGTCTCATATTCTGATATTTTTTCCACTGTAATGAGAAAGCTTGGCGACAGGGATCCGAAGCTCTGTGCAGTTACTGCTGCAATGATGGATGGGACAGGTCTTCGTCGTTTCCACAATATGTTTCCTGACAGATTTTTTGATGTTGGGATTGCAGAAGAGCATGCAGTCACATTTGCAGCAGGCCTTGCAGCAAGCGGCCTTCATCCCGTAGTTGCAATCTACTCATCTTTCCTTCAGCGGGCATACGACCAGATTCTTCATGATGTCTGTCTTCAGGATCTTCCTGTTACATTTGCAATTGACAGGGCTGGAATTGTCGGTCACGACGGACCGACCCATAATGGTGTTTTTGACATTTCGTATCTCTCAGAAATCCCGAATATGGTCGTGTGTGCGCCGAAGAATAAATGGGAACTTTCAGATATGCTGAAGTTTGCTATTTCCTATGGGCATCCAATCGCAATCAGATACCCAAAGGGAGAGGCATATGATGGTCTCAAAGATCACAGGGATAAAATCGTCCTGGGTAAGTGCGAGCCGATAAAGAGCGATGAATATTCTGCCAGCGATAAGGACAGTAAAATTCTTCTTTTTGCCCTTGGCTCAATGGTTAAGACAGCGATTTCTGTCCGGAACCGTCTATTCGCAGCAGGCATCCCGGTCTCAATTACAAATGCACGCTTTGTAAAAACTCTGGATACAGAATATCTATTGAAAGCGATTAAGAAATATTCCCTGATTGTCACGATGGAGGAAAATGTCCGCACAGGCGGCTTCGGCGAGCAGGTCGAGGACTTCCTCTTCGAGAACGGTTATACAGGAAAAATCATCAATATTTCTCTTCCAGATGCATTTATCCCACAGGGCGATATTGCATTTCTCAAGAAGAAATATGGACTCAATTCGCAGAGCATATACGAGAAAATAGTTCAGGCACTTGATGACTGATGCATACAGCCGCGCGAGCGGCGTGGATTTTTGATATGTCAGAAAAAGCAAAGAAAAAAAGATTAGATGTACTTGTATTCGAGCGAGGGCTTACTGAGTCGCGCGAGAAGGCGAAGATTTTGATCATGGAAGGCAAGATTTTCGTCAATGGTCAGCGTGAGGATAAACCAGGTACTTCATTTCCGGAAGACTGTGAAATCGAGTTGAAGGGCGAAAAGATGCCTTTCGTCAGCCGCGGCGGGTTCAAGCTCGATAAGGCAATCAAGGTATTTCCCATTGCTTTGAAAGATACAGTCTGCATGGATATCGGTGCTTCGACAGGCGGATTTACTGACTGCATGCTTCAGAATGGTGCATCCAAGGTTTTTTCTGTAGATGTTGGCTATGGTCAGTTTGCATGGTCACTTCGCAATGATTCCCGTGTTGTATTGATGGAGAAAACAAATGTCAGGTACCTGACACTTGATGACATAGGAGAGCAGCTTGATTTCATTTCCTGCGATGTCTCATTTATTTCACTTTCGAAGATTTTTCCTGTCATAAAAGCGCTTTTGAAGGATGACGGTTCTTCTGTCTGCCTGATCAAGCCGCAGTTTGAAGCCGGCAAGGACAGGGTAGGGAAAAAGGGTGTTGTTCGTGACAAGGACGTTCATGAAGATGTCATAAAGAGCGTGATTTTCTATGCGAGGGATTTCGGATTATTTCCCAAGGCACTGTCTTTTTCTCCGATAAAGGGACCTGAAGGAAATATCGAATACCTGCTATATTTAAGAGCATCTGACTCTGATGAAATTTCTATTACAGGCGGTGAAGCCTTCCCCATAGCTTCTGAGGATTCTCTGGATGAGACAATCAAAAAAGTCGTTGACAATGCACATGATACACTTGACAAATGATGGTTCATAAGTCCAAAATTAGAAAAATAGTTTTGAACCGGAGGCAGGAGTCATATGAAGAACTTTCTTATTATCCTGAAAGACAGCGAAGAAGAAAATGTTTCCTTTGCTAAAAAACTAATAGAAACCATTTCTATCAAGGGTGGGAAAGCTTCGTATGTTGTTGAGCCACCCAAGACATCATCAGATATGATTGATGTTCCTGAAGGAACTGAATGTATACTGACGGTTGGCGGAGATGGTGCTTTGATTCGTGCAAGCAAGAGAACCTTTGGTTCAAATGTACCTCTTCTTGGCATTAACAAAGGACATCTCGGCTATCTCTGCGATCTTGATGAAGAGTCAGCTTTTTCGGCAATTGATGAATTATTTTCCGGACACTTTGATGTCGAAGAAAGAATGCTGATTAAAGGCAGGAAATCAGGCTGTCAGGAAGAAAAAACTGCCCTGAATGATATTGTTATCAGTTCTGAAAATACTTCCCAGATTATCACGCTTACAGTATATGTAAATGGCACACGCCTTTATACATTTAATGGCGATGGGATTATATTTGCAACGCCGACGGGTTCTACCGCTTACAATCTTTCCGCAAATGGACCTATTGTCGATCCAAAGACTGAGCTCATTGTCATGACTCCTATTAATCCTCATACGCTTATTTCCAGGAGTATCGTGCTCTCTGAAAATGACGAATTCGCTATAGAGCTGAACCCACGCAGACGGCATACTATTGAAACGGCTCTGGTCAGCTTCGACGGGCAGTCGCCCATTGAACTTTTTCCAAATGAAAAATTTTATGTAAAGAAAGCGGACACAAAAACAAAGATGGTCCGCCTCGACAAGACAAATTTCCTGGAAAGGATAGGAAATAAACTTAGAAACGTTTGACTGCATGCAGGAAGTTTGTGTGGCTTCTGAAATACAGTTATTTTGGAAAATAATTATCCTCAGAAAGGAGGCAGAATGATAAATACTCTGCACATTGAAAACTATGCATTAATTGAAAAGACCGATGTCGAATTCGACGAAGGATTAAACATACTTACCGGCGAGACCGGTGCAGGAAAATCAATTCTTTTAGGCGCACTTTCACTTGCGCTCGGCGGAAAAGTAGATAAGGGAGCAATCAGGGAGGAAGGAAAGGATGCATACGTAGAGGCCGTTTTTTCCGTCACAGAATCCGATGAAGAAAAGCTTAAGGCACTTGATATTGAAAGCTATGATGGGGAGGTCATACTTTCCAGACGCTTTTCTGAGAAGCGTTCACAGGCAAAAATAAATGGAGAGTCTGTTCCGGCGCCGCTCTTAAAGAAGGCCGGTGACGTCCTTCTTGATATTTATGGGCAGAAGGAAAACCAGGTACTTCTTAAGACTGTAAACCATCTGGGACTCCTAGATGCTTTTGCGGAAAGTGCGCTTCAGGAACCGAAGGAGAAACTTGCAAAATCCTATGCGCAGTATAGTGCCTTGAAGAAGGAATATGATGAAGCAAATACTGATGAGAGCGAGCGGCTTCGTGAAACAGATTTTCTCACGCATGAAATTGAAGAAATCGAGTCTGCAGATTTGAAGCCCGGCGAGGATGATTCTCTTGAGGAGGAATACAGGTATCTTTCCCATGCAGAAAAAATCATGGAGGCTGCGGCAAATGCATACCGCCTGATTGGTGAAGATGAATCTGCCAGTGAGATGACAGGGCAGGCGCTTCAGAACCTGAATGAAGTTGCATCCTTTGATGATAAGCTTTCTCCATTGGTGGATGAACTATCCCAGATTGACTCAATGCTTTCAGATTTTTCAAGAGAGCTTTCCTCTTATATTGATGAAAATGAATATTCGCCGGAGCGTTTTTCAGAAGTTACGGAAAGGCTTGACCTTATCAATAATCTCAAGGCAAAATACGGTCGCACGATAGATGAAATCCTTTCAGCTCTTGAGGAAAAGGAGGAGCGTCTTGAAAAACTTCAGAATTTCGACGAATATCTTTCCGGCTTAAAAAAGAAACTTTCAGATGCTGAGAAAATTTTACGAAGGGATTCTGAAACAGTTTCAAAAATCAGAAAGGAATCTGCTCTTTCACTTTCTGATGCAGTTAAAAAGGAACTGCTGTCATTAAATTTCAATGATGTGAATTTTGAAATAAGATTTACCGACCTAGATAAATTCTCATCAAACGGAACTGATTCATGCGAATACTATATTTCGATGAACAAGGGCGAGCCGATGAGACCGCTGAAGGACGTTGCATCAGGCGGTGAGCTTTCAAGAATCATGCTTTCCATCAAGACCGTTCTCGCAGAAAAGGATGCTACGGATACGATGATTTTTGATGAAATCGACAGTGGAATCAGTGGCCGTACTGCACAGGCAGTTGCTGAAAAGCTCTGCCGCGTCTCATCAAAGCACCAGGTCATCCTGATCACGCATCTGCAGCAGATTGCAGCGATGGCAGACAGACATTTCGTGGTTGAGAAAAATAATGTCGAGAACGGCACTGTCTCAACGATCCATGAAGTAACTGGTGACGCATTAATCGAAGAACTTGGCCGCATGCTCGGCGGCTCGTCCCTAACCGACGCCGTACTCTCAAATGCACGTGAACTCAAAACCGAGGCAGACGCATATAAAGCATCACTTAGCAAATAATATTTACGCTTGAAATTGCAAATTCCTTGGACGTTTTTATATAGATAAAAAATCATAGTTTGTTATTATATATACAGTAAAACTCGAGCGGAGCAATAAAATGATGCATCTGCAAAACCATGACTCGGACGTCGGCACTTAGCGAATGCGAGGAAGAGCACTATGCTGCGTAGCAGCATTCTAATGTGCTCTGACGACATGCCACGATTTTGAGAAATCGTGGCGATACCTTAGATTCTGATATAGCATGAGCTTAGTGCCAGACAAACGCCATCAGGACTCCGTCAGTCAGCAAGCTGACTGCCACCTCATGGCAAAGGCTACGTAAGTCATGAGTGGGAACGGGTTTTCAGATGTTCATTTTATTGCGACGTGAGTTGATAGAATATAAAGTGAGGGGAAATTATGAGTACTGAAAAACTTTCAAGGGACATTGCGCGTCTAGTAAATTATGGCGTTGCGTCAGGTCTGATGCCTGCGTGCGAGCGGATTTATGCTACAAATCTGTTACTTGCTGATTTTGATGAAGATGAATATATTGAGCCGGAAGATGAGCTGCCGAGTAGCGAAGGTCTTGAGAGCATATTAAATGATTTATTAGATGATGCTATTGAGAGAGGTCTGATTGAAGACAGCGTTGTTTACAGAGATCTGTTCGACACGAAGCTCATGAATGAGCTCACGCCCCGTCCTGCAGAGGTTCAGAGAATCTTCTTCGAGAAGTACAAGGAATCACCTGACAAGGCGACTGAATATTTCTTCAACCTTTCAAAGAAGTCAAATTATATCAGGACTGAGCGAGTAGCCCGTGATCTCAAGTGGAAGGCTCCTACAAAATACGGTGACCTTGATATTACGATAAATCTTTCAAAGCCTGAGAAGGATCCAAAGGCAATTGCTGCAGCAAGAAATGCGAAGCAGAGTAGTTACCCTAAGTGTCAGCTCTGCATAGAAAATGAAGGTTATAGAGGCAGGTTAAATCATCCTGCAAGGGAAAATCACAGGATCATCCCGCTTACAATAAACGGTTCAAAATGGGGCTTCCAGTATTCTCCGTATGTTTATTTTAATGAGCACTGCATCGTATTTAATGGCAAACATACGCCGATGAAAATCGACAGGGCTGCATTCGAGAAGCTTTTTGATTTTGTTGACCAGTTCCCTCATTATTTCCTGGGTTCAAATGCTGATCTTCCAATCGTTGGCGGCTCGATTCTTTCCCACGACCATTTCCAGGGCGGACATTATACCTTCGCAATGGAAAAGGCACCGGTAATTGAAGAATTTTCTGTCAAGGGCTTTGAGGATGTAAAGGCAGGTATTGTAAAGTGGCCGCTTTCTGTAATCCGTCTTGATGGAAAAAACAGGGAGAGTGTCATCAGTCTTGCTGACCATATTCTTTCAGCATGGAGAAATTACACGGATGAAGGCGCCTTCATTTTTGCAGAAACAGATGGCACGCCGCACAATACTATCACTCCGATTGCCAGAAAGCATGGCGACATCTATGAGCTGGACCTCGCTCTCAGAAATAATATCACGACAGACGAGCACCCGCTTGGCGTATTCCATCCACACGAAGAACTCCATCACATCAAGAAGGAAAACATTGGGCTTATCGAAGTCATGGGGCTGGCAGTTCTCCCATCACGCCTGAAGTCTGAGCTTTCCGAACTCGGTGAATATATTATTAATGGCAAAGATATCCGTTCAAACGAAACCCTTGCAAAGCATGCAGACTGGGTTGATGAATTTCTGCCAAATTATTCAGATGTTAATGCATCTAATATCACCGATATTCTTAAAGCTGAAGTTGGCAAGGTCTTCTGCCGTGTTCTCGAAGACGCTGGCGTTTTCAAGTGCACTGAGGATGGTCTTACACATTTCAGAAAATTTGTGGAAACATTATGATGTATTAATCTAACCCCGGAATTATCAATTTTTAAGAAAACTTCAAAAATACCGTTTGCTAAAACCCATTGAAGATGCTATATTAGAAGAGCATAACAGTGGGTTTAGTTTTTTATATAAAGGAATTTTGCATTTTTCACAAAAAAATCCCTATAATCTTGTAAAAAAACGCCACTTACAAAGAAGAAACATTTTTGATACTATAGGAAACTGAAATGAGAAAAATAGTTTCCAAAAGATATATTATGTTTCTTCATGTAGGACAAGTTTTAGCTTAGAAAAGGAGACACCATATGACTTACGAAGAGACAAAAATGAAGATAGTTGAAGGCGGAGTAAAGCTTTTCAAGAACAAAGGCCTGAAGTTTACAATGGACGAACTCGCAAATGAGATCAAGATGTCCAAGAAGACGATTTATGTCATGTTCCGAGACAAGGAAGCTTTGCTTTATTACATGGCAGATTATTTCTTCGATGATGTTCAGAAGGAAGAAGAGAAGATTTTAGCTGATGAGAGTCTTGATACTGTAAAGAAATTCCGTGGAATATTGGGTGCACTTCCGGATATTTACAGCAATTATGATTTTACAAAGGTATTCCGTTTCAAGGATAAATACAAGAGGGTATATGATCATGTCAGCGAGCGTCTTGAGAGCGGCTGGGATATTACATTCCAGGTTCTTGACCAGGGAATAGATGAAGGCGTTTTCCGTGATATTGATCATACGGTATTCAAGATGGCATTCACATCTGCAGTTGAGAGATTCCTTACAAGCCCTGAGCTTTCCGAGAATCATATTGCTTATGCCGATGCCTTGAACGAGCTTGTAGATATCATGGTTTTCGGTGTTAAAAAGTAAAGCTATACGGCATATTTATTATGGGATAGATATGCCATCTTAAAATGCAAAGGGGAATTTTATGGGGGAAAAAATTTATCTGGACAGGGGATGGTTATTTGCTGACCATTATTCGGACGAGATGGCAGGAAAGCCTATGGACGAAGGTGTCCTTGTTTCTGTTCCGCATACTGTGAAAGAGACACCTTTTCATTATTTTGATGAAGGTATTTATCAGAAGGTCTCCTGCTATCAGAAGATGATCTATGGCGATCCTTCTTTTGAAGGAAAGCGGATTGTGCTTACATTTGAAGGCGCTGCACATGAAGCACATGTATTTTTAAACGGTGAGTCACTTGGGGTTCACAGGTCAGGCTATACAGCTTTTTCATTTGATATTTCAGATAAACTTATTCCTGAAAAAGACAATCTCCTTACAGTAAGGCTTGATTCAAGAGAGAATCTGAATCAGCCACCATTTGGCTTTGTAATCGACTATATGACATACGGTGGGATCTACCGTGATGTCTATCTTGATATTTCAGAAAAAGAAGGAATAAAGGATATTTTTTATATCCCTCTATTTACTGTACCTCCCGATACTTCCAGAATGAAATTAAAGGAGCTTATAGAGTACAAGCTTCCAGGGGAACTGAAAACAGAGATTTCACTTACTGACGAGGCAAAAAAAGCGGCTTCGGATGAAAAGCTTACGATCAGGCAGTATCTTGATGGTAATCTGATCTCAGATCAGCCCCTCAGTAAAGACGGGCATTCCATGACGCTTGCGGGAGATGTATTTCTATGGGATATTCATTCTCCACACAGATATCTTGTTCGTACAGAAATATTAGTAGATGGTATCATAAAGGATTTTGATGAGCGGTACATTGGTTTTCGTACTGCTGTATTTAAGAAAGAAGGCTTTTTCTTAAACGGCAGATATGTTAAGATTCGTGGACTGAACCGTCATCAGAGCTATCCATATTTTGGCTATGCGACTCCGGAGTCTTTACAGCGCTATGATGCTGATTTATTAAAGGATGAACTCGGGCTTAATGCAGTCAGAACTTCTCATTATCCGCAGTCGCATTATTTCATTGATGAGTGCGACAAAAAAGGTTTACTCGTTTTTACTGAATTTCCTGGCTGGCAGCATATTGGCGACAAGGCATGGAAGGATATAGCGGTTTCGAATGTAAAAGAGATGATTACAGAATACAGAAATCATCCTTCGATTATTCTCTGGGGCGTTCGAATCAATGAATCAGTAGATGATGACGAATTCTATACACGTACCAATGCACTAGCGCACAAGCTTGATTCTACAAGGCAGACAGGCGGTGTCCGCTGCAACAAGAAAATGTCTCTTCTTGAAGATGTATACACCTACAATGACTTTTCACATACAGGTAATAATCCCGGGTGTGAACCCAAAGAGAATGTCACTCCGGATATGGACAAGGCATATTTTGTCAGCGAGTATAATGGGCACATGTTCCCGACAAAGCCTTATGATTCTGAAGAGCATATGAGAGATCATCTCATTCGCCATGCAGCCGTCCTTGATTCTGTGGCATCCCACAGGGATATTGCCGGCTCATTTGGCTGGTGCATGTTTGACTATAATACGCACAAGGACTTTGGTTCGGGTGACCGTATCTGTTACCACGGCGTGATGGACATGTTCAGGAATGAAAAGCCTGCCGCTTATATTTATGCAGCACAGTCAGAAAAAAAACCGGTACTCTTCGTTACCTCATCGATGGATATTGGCGAGCATCCTGCTTCGATCAGAGGCGACATCTATATTATTTCCAATGCAGATTCTGTGAAAATGTATCGGAATGGTGAGTTCATCAAAGAATATTTTCCGAAGGATTCTTCATTCAGGCATCTTAAACACGGACCTGTCAGGATAGATGACTTTGTTGGTGATGCACTCATAAAGAATGAAGGCTTTTCGAAGAGAAAATCAGATCTTGCAAAAGCCTGCCTGAATTATGCAGCGCTCTATGGATATGATTTTTCTCCGAGCGTAAAAATGAAAGCAGCAAAGCTTCTTTCAATATATAGAATGACACAGGACGACGCCGTTGCGCTGTATGAAAAATATATTGGAAACTGGGGCGGCAAGGCTGATGTTTTCAAATTCGAGGCAATAAAGAATGGCAAGGTTGTAAAGACAGTTACGAAGACTCCGGTTACAAAGGCACATCTGGAGGCTATTTCGTCTTCTTCAGTTCTGACCGAATCGAATACTTATGACATGGCAATGATAAGGGTAAGGGCAGTTGATGATGAGGGAAACAGGCTGCCTTTTATGAATGATCCTGTGAGCATTTCGGTAGAGGGACCGCTGGAAACTGCTGGTCCATCAATTACTTCTCTAAATGGCGGAGCAGGGGGATTTTTTGTAAAGACAAAGGGTGAGGCTGGTACGGCAAAGGTCACAATTCGCAGTGACTATGCAGGAGAGGCAGTGCTTGAATTTTCAATAACTGTATAAGAAAAGTAGTTTTCATTCATCCTGAATTTTTTTGGGTTACGGGATGATATATTTTACAGTGAATAGCGGGACTTATTTTGGGGGTTGTTATGGAGAATAAAAGAAATCTGACCGTAAAGGAAAAGGCATCCTACGGACTTGGCGCGGTAGGAAAGGATATGGTATATATGCTTTCTGCGTCCTATGTCCTCTATTATTTTCAGGATGTTATGGGCGTCTCTGCAGTCGCCATGGGAATCATACTTCTCGGCGCGAGGGTATTTGATGCCTTCAATGATCCTATCATGGGCATCATCGTCGCAAAGACAAAGACAAAAATGGGGCGTTTCCGCCCCTGGCTGCTAATCGGAACACTCACGAATTCGGTCGTGTTGTTCCTGATGTTTTCGTGTCCACCTTCGCTTGACGGCGCAGGGCTCACGGCTTATGCAGCGATTTTCTACATCCTCTGGGGCGTCACGTATACCATGATGGACATCCCATTCTGGTCAATGATTCCGGCATTCACAAAGGGTGGTAAAGAAAGAGAAAATTTAACGACTTTGGCACGTTCATGCTCAGGTGTAGGTTCAGCTGTTGTCATGGTAATTACAATGGTGGCTGTGCATGCACTTGGAAATGTATTTGCCGGAGCAGATGCAGCTGCACGTGAAATCGAGAGGACAGGCTTTTCAATCTTCTCACTTATTATCGCGGTATTGTTCTCGGTATTTATCATCATCACCTGCACGAACATCAAGGAAAAATCTACTGTTGATGTTGATACAGCAACAGTAGGTGAAATGTTTAAGGCACTTTTCAGAAACGACCAGGCACTCTGCGTAGTAGTAGCGATAGTAGTCGTAAACTGCTCTATGTACATTACATCAAACCTTGCCATTTATTTCTTCAAATATGATTTTGGCGGCGTCGACTGGTACAAGAGCTATACCTATTTCACGACCTTCGGCGGTGCAATGCAGATCATTGGCATGATGATCTTTTATCCGGTGCTGAGGAAATTCTTTAATTCAATAAAGATCTATTTCATCAGCCTCATCATGTGCATGGGTGGCTATGCAGCATTCTTCATCATGTGCTGGTCGGCAATCGATAATGTATTCATTCTTTTCATTCCGGCCTTCTTCATCTTCGCTGCAAACGGAATGCTGCAGGTTCTTGTGACCATTTTCCTTGCAAATACAGTTGACTATGGTGAAGTCAAGAATGGCAGGCGTGATGAATCTGTCATATTCTCAATGCAGACCTTCGTAGTAAAGCTGGCATCCGGAATTTCAGCCTTCATCGCCTCAATGACTCTAGCGGCCTTCAGCCTGTCAAGTGATAACACGGAAAAGGCAATAGACTTCTCCGAGGGCATTTCGGTCTCACAGAAGATGGGACTTCGAATGGTGATGACGATCATACCGATCATCGGCCTCATTTTTGCATACTTCTGGTTCAAGAAAAAGTACATCCTGACCGATGAAACGGTCGAGGAACTTTCGCGTGAGACCGAGAAGCTGCATCAAGAAAAAGCCGTTTCGTGAAATTATGGGGCAGGTTGACTGTCCCTTATTTTATGCGATCAGCCGGTTCTCTTTTCTTGAATAAAAATATGCATGGTCTGAGAGAATTTCATTGTCTGCAACCTCGGTAGTGTTTACATCTATAACCATCTTGTCAAGTGTGCTCTTTGAAATCGATACGGAGGAAGGTACGACAAGCACCTCGTGAATCGAAGAGGGGAGAATATAAAGATCAGAATCGAGCTTGACAGAAATTCTCTGGAGAAGGTCACTATAGATAATCGCTGCAGCGCCATTTGTCTTTCTTTCATTTGTAAGCACATACATAGGCACCTTTTCCTCGCAGTTTTCGTATGGATTGAAGCCCATCAGGCTCGTAATCACGGCGTCTAAGGTATTGAAATATTCGGGTAAGAGCTTCGGCGTATTTTCCTTTGCAATGGAGAATAGTTCTTCCTTTGAGATGCCCCAGGAATCTATATGCGTGTTGTGAATAAGGATCGATGCCATTGAATCCGAGCTATTCAATGCTTTCTCTCCATCTACGAGGTAGGCAAAAACGATAGAAAGGTCGAGAAATGGAACGTATGGCACATCTGAAAGCAGTTCCTTGTTTCTCTTTGTATTTATGATTCTGTAAATGATGTGGGTCTTAGATCGGCTGAAATCGGTGAAGTCGTCCGTGTTGAAATTTCCCGCAAGTTTGTTTTCACGGTACTCATCCAATACCCTCATGACAATCTCATCATAGGAATAGCTTCCGCTTTTTAAGTCCATATAGTAGGAATTTAAGTAAATAGTCGGTGAAATATTTCTCGACTTTTCAGAAATAACAAGTCCGTCAAGAATAGTGTCATTTGTTTTTATGATTTTACGCACATTAAAAACTGTGCCGGCAGGAAACCAGTCCTTCAGCGAATCAACGAGTGCGGTTTTGAAATTTTCGTATGTCATATTTTTCCTTTCAGGGCAATGCCCTAAATATGACATACTGCAAGGAGATACGACATGCGGAAGTCATGTCGTCTGTCATAAGACAGAGAGCTCCGGATCGGATTCGAACCGATGACCCCTTCATTACGAGTGAAGTGCTCTACCAGCTGAGCTACTGGAGCATGTGCGCTGAAGCGCTGACAAGTATTCAGTATATAGAAAAGCAGAGAAAAATGCAAGATATTTTTTGACTTGAAAAAAGATATAGTGATTGCTACAATGTGAAGACATAACAAAAAATGATTGAGGTTTGAAATGAGTAAAAGAAAAAGAGCAAAAAGAGTAAGCTCAACAGCGCCACAGTGGATTTTATTAGTAATATTTATCGCATATGAAATATTTGCAATTATTTTTGCTACAGCTGGCATTCATACGCCTGTTTCTCTTGTTGCTGCTGGAATTTATTCTATTCTTGAAGTGCTGCTTTCCATATGCCTTTTCAGGACTCCGGTTTATGTCCATGGCCTTGTGTTTATAGGGCAGCTTATCCTGGGAAATGTGTGCAGGAACCTGCCACTGATGGTCATTTTTGCAATACTCTATCTTATATCTGTTATTCTTCTTTATTATTGGACAAGGGACGAGAAAGAAAGACATGTATATGTGAAGAAAGACAAGGTTTCTTCAAAAGCAAAGTCAGAAGCTCATTCTGAAAAAGATGATTCAGAAGAAAAGAAATCCGATTCTGATGCAGAATAATACGAGTTTTCAGAAGGAACTAGATGATTTGATTGATAGCCTTGGAAGAGAAGGAAGGGTTCCGACTCTTTTACTGCATAGCTGCTGCGCTCCATGCAGCTCTTATGTACTCAGCTATCTTTCAAATTATTTTTATATCACGGTCTTTTACTACAATCCCAATATTTATCCTGAAGAGGAATATGCTAAGCGCGTAAAGGAGCAGGAAAGATTCATTTCCGAATTTCCGACAAAATATCCTGTGAAATTCATAGCAGGAGAATATGAGCCGAAGGATTTTTATGATGCTGCAAAGGGGCTTGAGCATGAGAAGGAAGGCGGCGCGCGCTGCACGGAATGCTTCAGGCTTCGCTTGACGCATGCGGCAGAGAAGGCGAAGGAACTTAATTCCGACTACTTTACGACAACGCTTTCGATTAGTCCTATGAAGGACGCAGCGAGGCTGAATAGATTAGGCGATGAAATTGCTGCAGCGTATGGACTTAAATACCTTCACAGCGATTTTAAGAAGAAAAATGGATTTCTTAAATCAACACAGATTTCAAAAGAATACGGAATGTACAGGCAGAACTACTGCGGATGCATTTTCTCTCTGAAGGAGAGGGAAGAGGCTGAAGCGAAGAAAATAGCTAACTGAAATAATAGATACGAAAGGAGACCACCCATGGCAACACTCTGGGGCGGAAGATTTGAAAAAGGCGAGGATGACCTTACAAAGGCATTTAATGATTCAATCAGCTTTGACAAGAGGCTTTTTGAAGAGGATGTCGTTGGCAGCATAGCGCATGTAAAGATGCTTTCTAAGCAGGGCATTATTTCTGAAGCAGAAGGAAAATCTATTATTGATGGACTGAATTCCATCAAGGCTGATGTTGAAAGAGGCGCACTCGAAATCACCGATGAATACGAAGATATTCACAGTTTTGTCGAAGCTACGCTCATAGACAGGATTGGCGATGCGGGCAAGAAGATGCATACAGGCCGCTCGCGTAATGACCAGGTCGCACTTGACATGAGGATGTACACGAGGAAGAAGGTCCTTGAAGTCCGCGCAGAGCTGCTTACATTGCTCACCACGATAAATAAAATTTCAAAGGAAAATCTTGACACGATCATGCCGGGCTTTACGCATCTTCAGAAGGCACAGCCGGTGACGCTGGCCCATCATTTTTCAGCGTATTTTGAAATGTTTAAGCGTGATGTTCTTCGGCTAAATGATATCTATAAGAGAATGAATTACTGTCCACTTGGTTCAGGCGCTCTTGCAGGAACAACCTACGATCTTGACAGGAATTTCGTGGCAAAAGAGCTTGATTTTTACGGTCCTACCGAGAACAGCATGGATGGTGTTTCAGACAGGGATTACTTAATCGAATTCCTATCTGCGCTTTCTATGATCTGCATGCATCTTTCAAGATTCTCTGAGGAGATCATCATCTGGAATACGAATGAGTACAGATACATCGAAATCGACGACGGCTTTTCCACAGGTTCATCCATCATGCCGCAGAAGAAAAACCCGGACATTGCAGAATTAGTCCGTGGCAAGACCGGCCGTGTTTATGGTGAGCTGATGTCACTTCTTACGACGATGAAAGGCATTCCACTTGCCTACAATAAGGACATGCAGGAAGACAAGGAATTATCCTTTGACGCGATGGACAACGTCCTGATCTCAATCAAGGTCTTTAACGGAATGCTGTCAACGCTCAAGTTTAATAAAGAGAGGATGCTTGATAGTGCAGCAGGCGGCTTTACAAATGCTACCGATGCGGCTGATTATCTTGTAAAGAAGGGCATGCCATTCAGGGATGCGCACGGTGTCATCGGACAGATGGTTGTCTACTGCATCAAGGAAGGAAAATCCTTAAATGAGCTGTCGATGGAAGAATTTAAAGAATTCTCCGAATTGTTCGATGAGGACATCTATGAAGCAATAGACCTAAAGGTCTGCGTCGACAAGCGTCTTACTATCGGAGCGCCTGGCGAGAAGGTAATGGAAGATTACGTAAAAAACGCGGATGAATTTATTGAGACTGAAATGGGAAGAAAGTTTCCATAATAAATGTTAGAATCTTTGATGTATTGAAGATAAATTCTTACAAATCTTGTGAGTTTGCAATAGATTTTATCAAAATTCGTGTGTAAAATATGAAATTTTTGCATTGACATAAATTTTATTTTACTTATTATTAGAGAAATATCAGCTTTCAATTATAGAAAGTGAGGAATTTAGGAGAAGGTCATGGAAAAGTTTAACGTAGGTATTTTAGGCGGAACAGGAATGGTTGGCCAGCGTTTCATCGCATTACTTGAGAATCATCCCTGGTTCAATGTCACGACGATCGCAGCATCACCTAGAAGTGCAGGTCGCACATATGAAGAGGCTGTTGAGGGCAGATGGAAGATGGACACACCTATTCCTGAAAGCGTAAAGAACATCGTTGTCAAAGATGTTATGGATGTCGAAGGTGTTACAAAGGACGTTGATTTCGTATTTTCAGCACTTGCTATGAGCAAGGACGAGATCAAGGAGCTTGAAGAGAAATACGCAAAGACAGAGACACCTGTCGTATCAAACAACAGTGCTCACCGCTGGACACCTGATGTACCTATGGTTATTCCTGAAATTAATCCGGAGCACCTTGAAGTCATCCCTTACCAGAGAAAGCGTCTCGGCACAAAGCGTGGCTTCATCGCTGTAAAGCCGAACTGCTCAATTCAGTCCTACACACCTGTACTTGCTGCATGGAAGGAATTTAAGCCTTACGAGGTAGTTGTTTCCACATACCAGGCAATCTCAGGCGCAGGCAAGAATTTCAAGGAATGGCCGGAGATGGAAGGAAACATCATTCCATTCATTTCAGGCGAGGAAGAGAAGTCTGAAAAAGAGCCTCTTCGTGTATTTGGAAAAGTTAAGAAGGGCGAAATCGTTCCTGCAGACAATATGATTATCACTTCACAGTGCATCAGAGTACCTGTCCTCTATGGACATACAGCTACTGTATTTTTGAATCTCCGCAAGGATGCTTCAAAGAAGGAGCTGATCCAGGCACTTAGAGAGTTCAAGGGTAAGCCACAGGAGCTCAAGCTTCCATCAGCTCCAAAGCATTTCATCCAGTATCTTGAGGATGATGACAGACCTCAGATCAATCTTGATGTGAATTATGAGAACGGCTATGGCGTTTCCATCGGTCGTCTCAGAAAGGACAAGCTTTTCGACTGGAAGTTCGTAGGTCTCTCACACAACACAGTTCGTGGTGCAGCAGGCGGCGGAGTTCTCTGCGCAGAGCTTCTGGTAGCTGAGAAGTATATCGAGAAGAAATAAGCCTTTGTGATTTTCAGGCTTATGTGAAAGAAAATATTGTCATAATAACGATAATAATGCAGGAGATGCTTTCGGGAATCTTCTGCATTTTTTTATTTTTATTGAAAGATTTTCTCATGTAAAAGCATATAAATAGATAAAGACATTAATTTTCTAGGTTCTGAAAAGAAAGGGGAGACACATCATGGAAGCAATTTCAGAGACATATGATGACGGTAAGTATTTAGAGGGGATCAACACGATCAAGGGTCTTACAAAGAATCAGACGATTTTTCTGGCTGCTATTGCGCTTGTCTTTGCAGAGCATAAGGAATGGAATACTTTTCTGCTTAGTGATGCGGGAAAAGGGGAGATTTTTACGAATGAGAACCTGATCGCCCTGAAGGAAAAAGAATATATTTATATTTCTGATGATAATGAATTAGCAGGTATGCAGGTAAGAGGGGTAATCGGCCAGAAAGGCGTTCTTGCATTAAAGCATACAAATCCAGATTTATTTTATCATATTAATGATGAGGGCAATATCTTAAGGCAGCTTTCTGATGGCCCGAAGAAGAACAATATCTGGGACAAGGTCTGTGAAGAAAAAAAGAAAAAGGATGAAGAGGAGGATGACATGGAATTTACTGATTTTGAAGAGGAATATGATGATGAAGACTGGGATGAGGAAGAAAGTGAAGAAGATGATGATTCAGAATCACCAGTATATCAGATGACGCCGAAGGAAATAGCTAAGGAGCTTGATAAGACAGTATATTCGCAGGATGAGGCAAAGAAGGATGCCGCGCTTCTTTTCGAGGAAGGTGCAATTCCTGAATCGCTATAAATAATATTGTGTCGCTGCCATATTTTTTGCAGAAATGGCAGCGGCTTTTTTCTAATTTGAAATTGAGGTAAAGCCGATGAAAAATAATCAGAAATTAACCTATTATGCTGATTACAGAATACTGGATGCTGAAAGGGACATGGCAAAGGCATATATCGCGTATCATGGTTTTGATGGAAACCTGACGCCTGAAAGTGCGGAGGAAATCCTGAACGATGAATATTTATTTCTTAAAAAACTGAAGAGATTAAATGACAAAAGCGGAGGCAATGGTATTTATTCAGAGAAGAAGAGCATTGCTGATGATACGGAGTTTGGACAGGTATTCATCCATCTTCTTGACAAGGTGACCTATGTTAACAGAACAAATTGGAGCATTGATGTGGAGGAAGCACTGAAGGATGGGCTTCAAAAATATTTTGCAGATGGCGTCACTGGCTTTGAGGCTTTAAGGCGGCTTATGATGATAAAGGGACTTTGCTATATTGGCTCAGGACAGCGGGACAGTGCGTATGGGGAAATTTTTTAGACCAGGGAGAGTGCTTCAGAGCCTATGGGATGGTATTCATTGAGCTAGACAAAAGGACGCCAACTGAAGAGCTGATTCGTATGATGAATGAAGCGAATGAAAAATATGCCAGGGCAGCAACAAGGATGAAGTCGGATATGGTCCGCAATGGAAGGTATTTCTGAATAATAGATATTCTTTGATTTTTGAAAGAAACAATGAGATAATATGATGTCAAGGAACGAAGTGGGTTTGCCATTCATGCCTGCATGGTATGGCAAATTCATTTTGTGACATCACATTTTTGATATTAAGGGCAGATTTTGGGAAAATATTTATTTATAGCAGAAAAACCATCGGTGGCAAGACAGTTTGCTGAGTGTATGAATGAGCCGATGAAAAAATATGAGGGCTTCCAGGAGAGTGAACATACTGTAGTGACCTGGTGTTTTGGTCATCTGGTTACGATGGCCTATCCTGAAAAATATGATGAGAATCTGAAAAAATGGCGGATGGATACGCTGCCGTTTATTCCTGAAAAATATAAATATGAGGTCATCGAATCCGGCAAGAAGCAGTTTGAAATCGTAAAGGGACTTCTGAACCGGGAAGACGTGACACGCATCTATGTATGCACCGACTCCGGACGTGAGGGAGAATATATATATCGGCTTGTTCGTACGGAGGCAGGCGTTCATGACAAGGACGAGCGGCGTGTATGGATCAACTCACAGACTGAGGATGAGATCAAGAGAGGTGTTCGAGAAGCAAAGGCACTTTCAGAATATGATGCTCTTTCAGACAGTGCTTATCTTCGTGCGATTGAAGATTACCTCATGGGAATAAATTTTTCCAGGCTTCTTACGATCCGTTATGGAAATGACATGGCATCCTTTCTTCATGAGAAATACTGCGTGGTTTCAGTAGGCCGTGTGATGACCTGTGTGCTTGGAATGGTCGTAAAGCGTGAGAGGGAAATCAGGTCTTTTACAAAGACGCCATTCTACAGGGTGATTGCTGGAATCGAGACGCCAAATACTCCTCTTGATGCTGAGTGGAGGGCGGTTTCCGGTTCAAAATATGAGAACTCCCCGCTTCTTTATAAAGAGAATGGATTTAAGGAAAAGGCGGATGCTTTAGGGCTTATTTCTTTTGTTTCAGATGAGCCTGCTGAAAATCTAACTGTAAATGAGGATGGGAAAGTTAATTCTAAGGCTTTAAGTGGTGATGCTGATAATAGTACATTAAAATGTACAGTGGAAAACATTACTAAAAAGAAGGAAAAGAAAAACGCTCCGCTTCTTTATAACCTTGCTGAAATACAGTCTGATGCTTCAAAGATGTTCAAGATTTCTCCGGAGGAGACACTGAAAATCATTCAGGACCTTTATGAAAAACGGCTTGTGACGTACCCAAGAACTGATGCGAGGGTGCTTTCAACTGCCATTGCAAAGGAAATTGATAAGAATATCAAAGGCCTTGCAGGCGGCATTCCAGGCATGAAGCCATTCTGTGAGGAGATTCTCTCAAAAGGACTCTATAAGGGCATAGAAAAAACGCATTATACTGATGACAGCAGGATTACAGACCACTATGCGATTATTCCTACAGGGCAGGGCTTTTCCGCAATAAAGAGTCTTGACAGGACATCGATCAATGTCTATGAGGCAATCGTGAGAAGGTTTCTTGCAATTTTTTATCCGCCTGCAGTTTATGAGAAGCTTGTGATTACTTTTGAGATAAAAACGGAAAGCTTCTTTTCCAACACGAAGGAGCTTGTTGATGAAGGTTATATGAAAGTAATGCATTATTCTTTCAGAAAAAAAAAGGCTGCTGCTCAGGGAAGTGTGGCATCCGCTGGGAAGACTTCAGAGACTACTCCCGATTCGGAAAATGATGCAGCAAGTTCTTCAGGTGATGAAGAGGCTGTTTCAAAATCGATGTCAGAATTTCTGATGAAGCTGAAAAAAGGACAGGAATTAAATGTTTCCGGATTTTCCATTAAGGAAGGCGAGACTAAGCCGCCTGCGAGATATACGACAGGCTCTATGATTCTTGCGATGGAAAATGCAGGAAACCTGATTGAGGACGAGAGCCTAAGGGAACAGATCAAGTCTCAGGGAATCGGCACTTCTGCGACGCGTGCGGACATATTAAATAAGCTCGTGACAAAAAATAAATATCTGTCACTTAATAAAAAGACACAGGTGCTGACGCCGACGCTTTTAGGCGAGATGGTGACAGACTGTGTGGCACTTTCCATTCATTCACTGCTTAATCCAAGTCTTACAGCAAGCTGGGAAAAGGGCCTTTCAGGCGTAGCAGAAGGTGAAATTTCATACGATGACTACATGAAAAAACTGAAGGCTTTCATTATCAAGCATTCAGATGAAATCAAGAATGCGGACAATAAGAAAAATCTGATGCCATATTTCAGGAATGCGGCAAAATACTATCAGAAGTGATATAATTTTATTGATTGGAGAAATACATGTCTTTTGAAATAAAAGGTAAAAAATTTGATGCGGCACCGCCGCTGATGGCAGTTCCTGTGATGGGAGCAACTGTAGAAGAAGTAAATGAAGGTATGGTAGAAGCCGCAGAATCTATTGCTGATGTTGTCGAGTGGAGAGCGGATTATTTTCCAATCCTTACTGCAAATGGATTTGATGCTGAGCGTGTATCGGATATTCTTTCAGATTCGGCAGAGATTCTTAAGGACAAGGTCTTTATCGTGACACTTCGTTCCAAAATGCAGGGTGGAGAGTTTGACGGGACGGAACGCGATGCTCTTGAATTTTTAGATTTTGTTGCATCAAGCGGGAAGGCAGATTTACTTGATTTTGAATACTGTACCTTTTCTGAGAATAGAAGCATCATAAAGAAAATCCATGCTAAGGGACAGAAGATCATCGCATCACATCATGATTTTTCCGGTACTCCCGATATGGAAGTCATGCATCATTTATTATACAGAATGGCTACTGCCGGAAGTGAAATCGTAAAGCTTGCTGTGATGCCGAATGACAATAAGGATCTCTTAAATCTTCTTTCTGTAACAGATGAATTCCACAGCGATTTTCCAGATACGCCCATTATTACGATGTCAATGGGAGAGAAGGGCATGCTTTCAAGGATTTCAGGGGAATTCTTCGGCTCAGCTCTAAGCTTTGCTTCTTTGGCACAGGCTTCTGCTCCGGGGCAGCTGTCACTTGCAGATTTAAAGGATTCTCTTGAGATGATTCACAGATACAGAAATAAGTGAAATTTTCTGGCAGTATTATTCGATTTGATCAAGGGTGAGCCTCAGTGCAAGAGGCTTATTAGTAGGAAATTAATTTATGGGAAATATCTATTTGACAGGCTTTATGGCTTCAGGCAAGACCACTGTTGGAAAGGCGCTTGCTGAAAGGCTTCACAAATCATTTATCGATACGGATGAGGAAATTGTCCGAGACAATGAATGCTCTATTGCAGATATCTTTGAGCGGGAAGGCGAAGAGGCATTCCGTCAGATGGAATCAGAACTCATAGAAAAATTGTCTATCTATGAGGAACAGGGCATTTCATTTGTAGTATCTCTTGGCGGCGGAGCCATCAAATCTGAAAAGAATATTGAGTTCATGAAGAAAAGCGGGACGGTCATCCTGCTTTATTCCAATCCTGAAATTACATACGAGCGCACAAAGGACGATGAGAACCGTCCGCTTCTAAAAAACCGCCATTCAGTTGAAGGCATAAAGGAACTCATGGATGAACGTGCTCCGCTTTATGAAAAGGCAAAGGACTTCACCGTCAACACCGACAGCGGGGACATACCTGCTATTGTTGATGAAATCATGAAACTTCCCGGCATTTCTGAATAATTTGTGATTTTGCTTCCCTTCTTGATATAAATGAAATAATTTGGTAATATATTGAACTTGTACGGCACTTTCCGTACCTGTGGATGTAGCCCAGCTGGATAGAGCGCCAGACTCCGACTCTGGAGGCCGAGGGTTCGAATCCCTTCATCCACACGAAAGCTTTTATAGTTTTTTTCTTAAACAGAGCGCGAGAAGACTAAAACTATCTAAGAAAACGCATTGATTTTACTCGTTGCTTAACGAATCCGAGGAAGGGCACTATGCTGCATAGCAGCATTCTCATGTGCCCTGACGACATGCCACGATTTTGCTTTGCAAATATCGTGGCGATACTGCTGAAGGCGCCGTTTTCGTGATAGTTTTGGTCTTCGGGAGCGACAAATTAGGAGTAAAATAATGAAATTTATCGACGCATGCATAAAGTATAAACGTTTCTTCGCCGCCGGTCTTGTTGGCCTCATGATTATCGGTATGACTGCCGGTGCATCGGCACAGTTTGCACCTGCAGACAATCCTGAGATGAATGTCAAAAAGGACTTCACCGATGAAAGCGAAAATAAAAAGCTGAATAAACTGTTGGAATCTTATTATAAATATTATGATGCTGGTGATACGGACAATCTTCAGAAAATAGCATATCCGATTTCCGATTCAGAGATTTCCTACATTAAGATGATGTCAGCATACATAGATTCCACTGATATTACTGCAGTATATTCAAAGCAGGGACTTGATGATTCCCTTATGGTTTCAGTATGTATAGAAACTACTTTCACAGGACAGAGCACCAAGGCTCCAGGCCTTGATTTCTTCTATGTAAGTTATGATAAGGACAAGAAATTATATATTGATAATCTCTATTCTACATTTAATGTCCAGAACAGTGAAAATGAGATGGATCCTTCGATTACTGCCCTGATTTCAGAGTATGAGAGACAGGATGATGTGGCAGCGCTTCAGAGCAAACAGCAGAAGAAATATGAAGCTGCAATTGAGAGTGATCCTACCCTTGATACGCTTATGACTACGACATTCCCTGCTGTTACGAGTACATGGGCTGTCAATTATCAGACCAGTCTTGCGCAGAAGAAAGCTGAGGATAAGGCAGCTGCAGATAAGGCTGCTCAGGATGCAGCTGATGCTGCAAAGGCCGCTGAGGATCAGAAGGCACAGGAGGCCGCCGCATCTGAAAGACAGCAGGCAATGGATAATGCGACACAGCTGATTACAGCAGGAAAAGTAAATGTCCGTGAAAGTGCAGGGGAGGATGCGAGCGTATTAGGACAGCTTGACTGCGGTATGACCGTTTCAAAATTCTCTGACGAGGGTGACTGGAGCAAGATTGATTTTTATGGTAAAGACGGATATGTAAAGACGCAGTATCTTACCAGCACGACATCTACGGATTCAAGAGAAGTTACGCTTACTTCCACAATCAATGTCCGCTATGAGATGGATGAAAATGCAACGAAGCTTACTGTAGCGTCAGCAGGCACTACAATAAAGGTTGATGCAGATTATGCAAATGGCTGGAGCAAGGTCGAGGTCGATGGGCAGGCAGGCTTTGCAAAGACCGAGGTATTAAAATAATGTCTGAAGAAAATGGAACCAGAATAAATAAATTCATTGCTGATTCAGGTCTTGCATCCAGAAGAAAAGCCGACGAATTGATTGCAAACGGGCTCATTACGATTAATGACCGAATTGCCGTCAACGGTGACAGGGTATTTCCGGACGACAAGGTTTGTTATGGAAAGAAAGTATTGACAAGGGAGGAGAAAAATATTCTCCTCCTTTTCAATAAGCCGAAGGGCATCGTCTGCACGGCTGCAGAAGAGGAAGAAAATAATATTGTAAAATACATAAATTATCCTGAGCGAATCTATCCAATAGGTCGTCTAGACAAGGATTCACATGGCCTCATTCTGATGACGAACAGAGGAAATTTTTTTAACGACATCGTAAAGGCGCGCTACCGTCACGAGAAGGAATATGTGGTAAAGCTCACGAGACCTTATGATGATAAATTCCTGCGTCAGATGAGCAGGGGCGTTTATCTTGAAGAACTTGGAAAGAAAACAAGGCCCTGCATGGTAAAGCCTGTTTCAGAAAAGTCCTTTAATATTATTCTGACTGAGGGGCTGAACAGGGAAATCCGAAGAATGTGCGAGGCTCTGGGGTATAGAGTTGCCGATCTCTGCAGAATCCGAATTATGAATCTTAGGCTCGACGGCATCAAAGAGGGTGAATATAGGGATATCACCGAGTCTGAGAAAAATGAGCTTGAGAAGCAGATAGGGAAGAAGCTATGGTAACAGATGAAATTTCTGCCTTAAAAGAGAAGACAGATTCAATAATAAATTCAAAGGATTCAAAGGCTGCCGGCGAGCTCATCGAAGCTCTTCGCAAGGAAATCCTGCACGCCAATGATTTATATTATAATCATGACAATCCTGAAATATCTGATTATGAATATGACATGAAGCTTGAGGACCTGAAGGCACTTGAAGCAGCATTTCCTGAATTTTATGACAGGAATTCTCCGTCCTTAAATGTCGGCGGCAATGCGCTTCGTACAGCAGGCGTGCTTGTAAAGCATAATGTCCCAATGCTTTCACTTCTCGATGTATTCTCAAAAGAGGAGATTTCTTCATTTGTCCGTGAAATGCGTGAGCAGTTTACGAATCCGGAATTTGTCGTCGAGTACAAGATCGACGGACTTTCCATGACGCTCCGCTATGAAAAGGGCAGGCTTGTGATGGCAGAGACCCGAGGCGACGGCATTGAATTTGGTGAAGATGTCACGGCAAATGCCTTTGTGATTCCGGATATAAAGAAGACGCTCGAGGGAGACAATATTCCTGACTACCTTGAAATAAGAGGCGAGGTCTACATGGAAAAAGAGGCCTTTGACAAAGTAAATGCCGAGCAGGAAAAGGAAGGAAAGACGCTCTTCCAGAATCCAAGGAATTGTGCAGCAGGAACACTCCGCCAGCTTGATCCTGCCATCGTAAAAAAGCGCGGGCTTTCCATGTTCATATTTAATCTTCAGGAAGTGAAGGGCATGGCATTCAAGACGCATACCGAGGCCTATGATTTTATGCATTCGCTTGGCATCAAGACGATTGAAAATTATAAGGTCTGCCACACGGAAGAAGAGGTAATCGCCGCAATCGACGCTATTGCAGAAGACAGGGAGCGTCTTCTATATGATATCGATGGCGCTGTCGTCAAATTAAATTCATTTGAAGAAAGAGCTATTTTAGGAAATACTTCCAAAGTTCCGCGCTGGGCAGTTGCATATAAATATCCGCCTGAAGAAAAAGAAGCAGTAATAAAAGATATTGAGCTTACGGTTGGACGTACAGGCAGGATTAATCCGACGGCAGTATTTACGCCGGTCCGCCTCTGCGGCACCACGGTTTCAAGGGCGACGCTTCACAACCAGGATTTCATAAATAAGCTTGGCATCGGAATCGGGGACACGGTATTAGTCTATAAATCAGGTGAGATCATTCCCAAAATTAAGTCTGTTGTAAAGGGAAAAAGGCCTGAAGGCGTCGAGACATTTAAGATGCCTGACACCTGCCCGGTCTGCGGCTCTCCGCTTTTCAAAGATCCGGGCACAGCAGACGTAAAGTGCACATCAGCTACCTGCCCAGCGCAGCGTCTCAGAAATATTATCAATTTTGTGAGCCGCGATGCGATGGACATCAAGGGTCTTGGAGATGTCTATATCGAGAAGCTCATTGACAAGGGATTTTTGAATGACGTCTCGGATATCTATACGCTGAAGGACAGAAAGGCAGCCCTTGTAGATCTTGGCATTATCGGAAAAGAGAAAAATACGGAGAAGCTTCTTTCTGCTATCGAAGAGTCAAAAAATAATCCGCCAGAGAAGCTCCTGACCGGCCTTGGCATAAATAATGTCGGAAAAAATGCCGCGCGCGATATCATGAAACATTTTAAATCGATGGATGCACTTGAAGAGGCGGCGCTTGCGGACGACTTCTCGGATAAAATTCAGGAAGTCGAAGACATCGGCGAAATCACAGCAAAGAGTATTCATGAATATTTCTCTGTCGCTGAAAATAGGGAATTGGTTAACCGGCTCAAGAAATATGGTGTGAACACTTTCATCGCAGAGGAAAGTGCACCGGCAGGAGATGAGTTTGCCGGCAAGACCTTCGTCATCACAGGAACCCTTCCTACCATGTCACGTGCTGAAGCCTCAGACTTTATCACCTCGCATGGCGGCAAAGTCACCGGATCAGTTTCAAAGAAAACGGATTACCTTGTCGCTGGCGAAAATGCAGGGAGCAAGCTTACGAAAGCGCAGGCACTTGGCTTGCCTATTATCAGCGAAGACGAACTCAAGGGTATGTTGTAATTTTCACCATCGGCTTACTTACTTGCAAGTAACAGAGTCGCGAGGCGACTCGCGTGAGACAGTATTGCCGTGCGGGAGCGACTTTTATGTTAAATAGTATATTGAAAAAATAAACATTACATAGTTAAATGTTAGGTTAATATATACTCAAGGACGAGCGCAGAAGATAGAACAGGAGGCAATCAAATGCCTATCAAAATTCAGAATGACCTTCCGGTGAAAAAGATTCTCGAGGATGAGAATATTTTCGTAATGGATGATAGGAGGGCATCACATCAGGATATCAGACCTATCGAAATTGGAATTTTAAATCTTATGCCCCTGAAGGAGGACACTGAGCTTCAGCTTCTCCGCATGCTTTCAAATACGCCTCTTCAGGTAAATGTTTCATTTCTGACTACAAAGACCCACGAGGCACATCATACTTCGATGTCACATCTGAATCAGTTTTATGGCACGATTGATGACATAAAAGATAAATATTTCGACGGCTTTATCATCACAGGCGCACCGATCGAAAAGATGCCATTTGAGGATGTCGACTACTGGTCTGAGATGGAGGAAATCTTCGAATGGACAAAGACGCATGTGACTTCGACACTGCATCTTTGCTGGGGCGCGCAGGCCGCTCTATATTATCATTATGGAATCGATAAGCATGAGCTGAAGGAAAAATTATTTGGCGTTTATTCGCACAAGGTTCTGCACAGAAGAGTGCCGCTTGTCAGAGGCTTTGATGATTATTTCATGGCACCGCATTCGAGATATACGGAGTCTGATTTTGCCATGATCAAGTCAAATCCGGAATTACTCGTTCTTGCCGAATCAAGTGAGGCCGGCGTATTCCTCTGTATGAATTCAGACGGCTCCCAGATTTTCTGCATGGGGCATCCGGAATATGACAGGATGACGCTCGACAAGGAATATAAGCGTGATAAGGCGCAGGACATTCCGATTCATCTTCCGAAGAATTATTATCCTGATGATGATGAAAATAAGAAGCCGCTTTTACAGTGGCGAGGCCATGCGAACACGCTTTACACCAACTGGCTTAATTATTATGTTTACCAGGAAACGCCTTTTATTTTCCTCGGAAAATCTGGCGAGCCTGAAAGTTAAATTTTTACTTTGGCTTGAAACCACGGCGAAAAAATAATAAATTTACAAACATTACATCAGGTTCTGTAAATTTTTTTTGAATTATTATATGATTTGGTGTATTATCTGTATTCGGAAATTAATATGCTGGAAATTATAATATGACTTGTAGCATTTTGCTTCAGATGAATGAATAAAACAGCATATATTATTTTGTGATTAATGAAAGGATAAAATCATGGCAAAAGAAAAAGTAGTTCTTGCGTACTCAGGCGGACTTGATACCACAGCTATTATTCCGTGGCTCAAGGAGAATTATGATTATGATGTTGTTTGCTGCTGCATCGACTGCGGTCAGGAAGAGGAGCTCAAGGGACTTGATGAGAGAGCAAGACTTTCAGGCGCTTCAAAGCTTTATGTTGAAGACATCATTGATGATTTTGCCGACAATTATATTATGCCTTGCGTAGAGGCCGGCGCTGTTTATGAGCACAAATATTTACTTGGTACCTCTATGGCTCGTCCTGCCATTGCAAAGAAACTTGTAGAGGTTGCCAGAAAAGAGGGTGCTACAGCGATTTGCCATGGTGCTACAGGCAAGGGCAATGACCAGATTCGTTTCGAGCTTGGCATCAAGGCGCTTGCACCAGATCTCAAGATTATTGCTGCATGGAGAGATCCAAAGTGGACACTTGATTCCCGTGAAGCAGAAATTGAATATGTAAAGAAGCATGGAATTGACCTTCCGTTTTCAGCTGACAATTCTTACAGCCGAGATAGAAACTTATGGCATATTTCCCATGAGGGACTTGAGCTTGAGGATCCTGCAAATGAGCCAAATTATGATCATCTTCTTGTTCTTGGCGTTACTCCGGAGAAGGCTCCTGACAAGGAAACAGAAGTTACAATGACATTTGAGAAGGGTGTTCCAAAGACAATTAATGGTCAGGCAATGAAGGTTTCTGATATCATCAGAACTCTTAATAAATTAGGCGGCGAGAACGGAATCGGCATCATTGATATCGTTGAGAACCGTGTCGTCGGCATGAAGAGCCGTGGCGTTTATGAGACGCCTGGCGGAACCATTCTTATGGCTGCCCATGACCAGCTCGAGGAGCTCATCCTTGACCGTGAGACAATGGAAGCAAAGAAGAAGATTGGTTCTGAATTTGCCCAGGTTGTATACGAAGGAAAGTGGTTTACACCATACCGTGAAGCTCTTCAGGCATTCGTTGAGAGTACACAGAAATATGTTACCGGTGAAGTCAAGTTCAAGCTTTACAAAGGCAACATCATCAAGGCTGGTACTAAGAGCGATTACTCTATTTATTCTGAGTCACTTGCATCATTTACAACTGGTGAACTTTATGATCATCATGATGCCCAGGGCTTCATCACACTCTTCGGTCTTCCTACAAAGGTAAGAGCTATGAAGTACCAGGAGCTTGAGAAGAAGGGAATTCTTAAGAAGGATGACGAGTAATTCGGCTCCTTGATGAACAAAGCTTGATTTTTTATAATGCCAGACTTCACAGGTCTGGCATTAATGGTATTTTGAAATGATAAATATTGGAATAATAGGAGCGACGGGCTATGCCGGCTCCGAGATTGTAAGAATATTATTAAACCACTCGGATGCAAAAATAAAAGTGCTTGCATCAAAGTCATACGCCGGACAGAAGTATTCGGATATTTTTGGAAATTTCAGGGGCTTTCTCGATGATGAAACAGATACACTGAAGGAACCAGATATCGAGACTTTGGCATCCGAATGCGACGTTATTTTCACGGCCACGCCGCAGGGATATCTTTCTTCAGTACTTACGCCTGCGATCTTAGACAAGACGAAGATCATCGATCTCTCAGCCGATTACCGCCTGAAGGATCTTAATGTTTACAAGGCATGGTACAAGGGAATTGAGAGAAATGATGATTCTTCTCTACTTGAGGAGGCAGTTTACGGACTCTGCGAGATAAACCGCTCGTCTATTAAAGGCGCAAGGCTTCTTGCAAACCCAGGATGCTTTACGACATGCTCGATTCTTACGGCATATCCTCTGATTGCCGAGGGACTTGTAGATCCTGAGACACTAATTGTCGATGCGCTAAGCGGTACATCCGGTGCCGGCCGCGGCGCAAAGATTCCGAATCTCTTCTCTGAAGTAAATGAATCTGTAAAGCCATACGGTGTCACGACACATAGGCATACACCGGAAATCGAGGAGCAGCTTGGGTATGCTTTGAAGAATGCTGGCGGCGACGGAAGTCCGATTCTTATAAACTTCACGCCTCACCTCATTTCGATGCAGAGAGGAATTCTTTCTACAGAATATATGAATCTTCTTCCAAAGACAGATGGGACGTATCCTACAGATGACGATATTGAAGCAGCATATGAGAAATACTATGGCGCTGAGAAGTTTGTTCGCCTCTTAGGCTCGGGCGTATTCCCGGAGACCAAGTTTGTCGAGGGCGCAAACTTCACAGATATTGGTTTCAAGGTCGATCCTCGTACGCACAGGGTTGTTGCCGTCGGAGCGCTGGACAATCTCGTGAAGGGCGCAGCCGGCCAGGCCGTCCAGAACATGAACATCATGTTTGGATTTGACGAAGCAGATGGCCTTAATTTTGCCCCGGCATTCCCATAATATATAATTGATTTTGATGAGATGGTAACCGAAATCGCATAATAGCGGGATGGTTACCATCTTTTTTTTATTTTGAAGGTCAAATCATGGATTTTCATGGTAACCGAAAGCCGAAAAAGAAAATATGGTTACCATATGAAAAAAATTTTGTAATATATAGGTTAAAGTGCTACAATACACAAGATTGCGACATAAAAAGCAATCAGAGATTCAAAAAAGGATTTCCTGAGTTGAAAAGATCAGAAAATTATGGAAAAGACTGAGCATTATATTAATATCCGGACAATGAAGCCCGAGGACTACGAGAAAGTGCATGCACTCTGGATGACGATTCATGGATTTGGCATACGTTCCATGGATGATTCAGAGGATTTTGTTGTACGCTTCATCAAAAGAAATCCGACGACTTCAATTGTTGCAGAGACTGAGAATTCTGAAATCGTTGGCGCAATTCTCTGCGGGCATGACGGCAGGAGCGCCTGCTTTTACCATGTCTGTGTGAGAGAAGATTTTAGGCGCCAGGGCATAGGAAACAGGATGGTTTCCTTTGCCATGAAGGCACTTCAGAAAGAGCACATCAACAAAATCACGCTGATTGCATATCAGCAGAATGTGGTCGGAAATCTTTTCTGGAATAAGGAAGGCTTCACCAAGCGAAAAGATGTGAATTTCTATGAGATGCCGCTGAATGAGGAGAACATTACCAAATTTAATGCCTAGGATAATTTAGGAACGAGAATGTGAATATTTATATATGAATAATAGATGAAAACTGTCACAAAATAATTTAAGGATGATTCAAGTGTTTTTTGATATTACAATATGGCAATGACGGTTCATGATAAATATATATAGTAATACAGCTCTATAGGAGACGAAGAAAATGAGAAGAATCAATGGAGGCGTTTGTGCACCGCTTGGATTTTCGGCAGGTGCAGCAGCAGGCGGAATAAAGTATAAAGACAGGGATGATACAGCCATCATCGTAAGCGAAAGCCCATGCACCCTGGCAGGAACCTTTACCTCAAATGTCGTAAAGGCAGCACCGGTCATCTGGGACAGGGAGCTTGTAAAGAAAAATAAAAAGGTCAGAGCCGTTGTCATAAATTCTGGAATCGCTAACGCAGCTACTGGCGAGGAAGGCCTGATTCTCTGCAGGAAATCCGCAGTTTCTGCAATGAGCATTTTAGGTCTCCCTGATGAAAATGTAGTGCTTGGATCGACAGGCGTCATCGGCGCACAGCTTCCTATTGATAGATTATCAAACGGTATTAAAGGCGCAAAGGAAGTCATGAGCCGAAGTGCAGAGTCCGCAGACCGCGCAGCAAATGCAATCCTTACGACTGATACACATAAGAAGGAAATTGCACTCACATTTGAGCTTGGAAAGAAGACAGTTACGATGGGTGCCATGGCAAAGGGCGCAGGCATGATTCATCCAAATATGTGCACGATGCTTGCTTTCATCACGACAGATGCAAAGATTTCCCACGAGATGCTTCAGAAGGCACTTTCAGACTGCGTCGGAACTTCATTCAATATGATTTCAGTCGATGGCGACATGTCTACAAATGACAGCTGCCTTGTCATTGCAAATGGAAAGGCCGGAAATAAAAAAATAGTAGAAGCAGATGATGACTTCAAGACATTTGAAAAGGCACTTCAGATCATCACGCTTTTCCTTGCAAAGTCTATTGCAGAGGATGGTGAAGGTGCAACGGAACTTCTTGAGTGCAGAGTGAAAAAAGCAAAGTCAAAGAAAGACGCAGTCGCACTTTCAAAGAGCGTCATCGAGTCAAATCTTACCAAGGCAGCAGTCTATGGACATGATGCAAACTGGGGCAGAATCATCTGCGCACTCGGGTATTCAGGTGTGAAGTTTGATCCATACCAGACTGATATTTCAGTAAGAACAGGCATTACGCTTGATGATGAAGTCGAGGAAGAGATAAAGGCCATTTCAAAGGATAAGCGAAAGAACTTACGCAGCATGTCTTTTGACGGAGAGGGTGATGAACTTTTCCTCTGCAGAGGCGGAATGCCGGCTGAGTACAGTGAGGAAATCGCAACAAAGATTCTTTCCTCAAAGCACGTGATCGTCACCTGCTATATGAACGAAGGAAAGGCTGATGCGGTAGGCTACGGCTGTGACCTGACACACAAATATGTCGATATTAATGCGGATTATCGCTCCTGAAAGGAATTAACACATCATGAACGAACAAGAGATGAAAGAGGTACAGGAAAAGGCAAGCACACTTGTGGAGGCACTGCCTTATATCCAGAGATTTAACAGGAAGATTATCGTCATAAAGTACGGCGGTTCTGCTATGACTGATGAGAAATTAAAGGGCGAGGTAATAAAGGATGTTACCCTCTTAAAGCTCGTAGGCTTCAAGCCGATTATCGTGCATGGCGGCGGCGCAGCAATTTCAAAGTGGGTCCGCCTCACAGGAAATGAGCCGGAATTCATAAATGGCCTCAGAAAGACCGATGCACTTTCAATGGAAGTCGCAGAGATGGTATTAAACAGGATTAATAAAGAGCTTGTTGCCAGAGTCGAGTCGCTTGGCGTTCATGCAGCAGGCATCAGCGGCAAGGACGGAAATCTTCTTTCAGTAAAGAAGAAGGAGATTCCTGGCGGAGAAGACTTAGGTTTTGTCGGCGAGGTCGACAAGGTAAATCCAAAGATTCTTTATGATCTTCTTGAAAAGGATTTCCTCCCAATCGTATGCCCAATCGGTCTTGATAAGGATTATCATACCTACAACATCAATGCAGATGATGCAGCCTGTGCCATCGCTGAGGCTGTTCATGCTGAGAAATTAGCCTTCCTTACAGATACAAATGGCATTCTGAAGGATGTTGACAATCCATCCTCTTTTATAAGCGAGATGTCAGTTTCAGATGCAAAGAAGATGATAAAGAGCGGTGAGATTTCAGGCGGCATGATTCCGAAGATGCAGAACTGTATTGATGCTGCAGACAACGGTGTCAGCCGTGTCGTTATTCTTGACGGCCGAATCGCACACAGCCTTCTTCTTGAGATCTTTACAAATAGAGGTATCGGTACTGAAATCTTGAGCGACGATGCAGAGAAATATCCAGTGTAATTACAAAAATTTTTAGTACGCTTAGGCTTTTGAAACGTACAGCAAATTCATTTGGTGAAATAGATGCGTGAAAATCCCTGGTATCAGGTATACAAAAATTCTTATATAGCAGGAGAAAAAGATATGGGTAAAACAGCAAAGATAATGGAGAAATCCGAGAAGAATCTCCTTCATGTGTACAATCGTTTTCCAGTTGCCTTTGACTATGGCAAGGGCGTTTACCTTTATGATGTTGAAGGAAATAAATACCTCGATTTTGCATCCGGAATCGGCGTAAATGCCTTCGGCTATGGCGACAAGGAAATTGAAAAGGAACTAAAGGATCAGGTAAAGAGCCTCACCCACATTTCAAACCTTTTCTACACGAAGCCGCTTGCAGATGCCGCAGCCCTCTTTAATGAAATCTCTGGCATGGATAAGGTCTTCTTTACAAACAGCGGCGCTGAGGCAATTGATGGTGCATTAAAGACTGCAAAGAAGTATGCCTACCTTAAGAGACAGAAGGCAGGAAAAGATACATCAGCTCCTGAAGAAATAATCGCAATGAATTCCTCCTTCCACGGCAGGACAGTAGGCTCTCTTTCCGTTACAGGAAATGACCACTACAGGGAGCCATTCTATCCGCTGATGGACGGTGTCAAGTTCGCAGACTTCAATGATTTTGCATCCGTTCAGTCACTTGTTACAGAAAATACCTGCGCCATCATCATGGAGACAATCCAGGGTGAAGGCGGAATCATCCCGGCAGGCAAGGACTTCCTCTTAAATGTCAGGAAGCTCTGCGATGAAAAAGACATTCTCTTAATTGTTGATGAAATACAGTGCGGCATGGGAAGAAGCGGAAAATTCTTCGCCTTCCAGAAATACGGCATTCAGCCTGACATCCTTACATCTGCAAAGGCACTTGGTGCAGGCGTTCCAATCGGCGCTTTCGGCGTAAATAAAAAGGTCGCAGAAAATTCACTTGTTCCAGGCGACCACGGTTCGACCTTTGGTGGAAATCCACTTGCTGCAAGGGCAGCCGTCACATCAATCAGCATTATGAAGGAGAGAAAGCTTCCACAGCATGTAGAAGAGCTCACACCTTATTTTGAAAAGAAACTTGATGAAATCGCAGACTCTTCCTCAAATGTAATCGAAAGGCGTGGCATGGGCTTTATGCAGGGTCTTGTCTTAAAGGATTCTGTAAAGGCAGGAGGTGTTGTGAATAAGCTTCTAATGAAGGGACTTGTCACACTTTCCGCAGAGCATAATGTGCTTCGTCTTCTTCCACCGCTTGTCATAGAAAAGAAAGATATTGACAAAGCCTGCAAGCTGATTGCCAAGGTAATCAAATAAAAAATAGAAAAATTTCATTAACACTATTGTAATATTTTTATATTTTCGTTATATTATTTAGATGAAGACGGCGGCGGTCCCGGAAAAGGAGACTGCTATTGAAAAAAATAAATTATGATAGTGCAAGTGAAAAAACAAAGGGACTGCGCTACAGAATACTTTATCTTCTGTCGACAGCCCTTATTGTTTTTTCAGCTGTGGTTCTTTCGGGTTGCGGTGAATCCTCCTATTTTGAAAACAGGGATTCCGGTGCAGGAAATGAAGCTGACATTTCTTTGAATGATGAGGACAGATCTGATGTTTCTTCCGTGACAAACGAAGAATCTGATTCTGATAATTTCGATAATGTTTCAGGCAGTATCGAAAGCACAGAGAATTCCAAGAAGCTTTATGTGCAGATCGCAGGAGCTGTTCAAAGTCCCGGTGTCTATGAGATGAATGAAGGTGACAGGGTTTTTCAGGTCATAGAAAAGGCGGGAGGACTTACGGAGGATGCATACGAGTCATCCGTGAATCAGGCAAAGCGTATATCTGACGGCGACTTCATCAGAATTTATACAATTTCTGAAGCAGAAAAATACATGAAGGATGGAGAGCCTGCCGGGCTTATTGAAAATAGTTCAAAGACAGATGCTGTGATGCCAGAAGATGCTTCTGAATCTGCAGGTCTTATAAATATTAATACTGCTTCTAAGGACACTCTTATGACACTTCCAGGAATAGGAGAATCAAAGGCGGACAGCATTATTTCATACCGGTCAGAAAAAGGATTATTTAAAAGTATTGATGAAATAAAAAATATCAGCGGGATAAAAGAAAAGGCTTTTGCAAAGATAAAAGATTTAATTACGGTGTAGGTTATGGCTAAGATACTTGTGGTAGATGATGAAAAACTGATAGTAAAGGGTATTAAGTTTTCTCTGATGCAGGATGGCATGGAAGTAGATACGGCATATGATGGTGAAGAAGCACTTGCCAAGGCAAAAGAGAACAATTATGACATGATCCTTCTTGATATCATGCTTCCTAAGCTTACAGGTTATGAGGTCTGCCAGAGTATCAGGGAATTTTCTGATGTACCAATCATCATGCTCACTGCAAAGGGCGAAGACATGGACAAGATTCTTGGTCTTGAATATGGTGCAGATGACTACATCACGAAGCCTTTTAATATTCTTGAGGTGAAGGCCAGGATAAAGGCGATACTGAGAAGATACAGGAATGCGAAGGAAGCTGCAAAAGACGATGAGGGTGAAGACAATGCCTCATTTCTTACCAGTGGCGATATCAATATTGACCGCGAGAACAGAAGGCTTTTTGTAAAGGGAAAAGAAATAGATCTTACTTCGAAAGAATTCGATATGATGGTACTGCTTGTTACCCATCCGCACAAAATATATTCAAGAGAAGACCTGCTCAATATCATTTGGGGCACTGATTCCCCAGGAGATGTAAGAGCGGTTGATGTACATGTCAGAAGGCTCAGGGAAAAGGTAGAGCCAAATCCCGGAGAGCCAAGATACATTCAGACTAAATGGGGCATGGGTTATTATTATAAGCAGTAGGATTTATGAAGAGAATTACTTCATTTTTCAAATCATTAAGAGCCAGGATATTTTTACTTTCATTTTCGCTCGGAGTTATTTTTACAGTCATTCTCTCTTTCATCGTAGGTTTTTCGTATAAGAGAGAGGAAATTAATTCTGAGATTCTTTCCGTCTCAAGTCAGGCTCGTATTATCAATAGTGCTGTGGTGACTACAGGTTACATCAATGGCACTGATAATGAATCCGTTCGTCAGGCAATTGAATTTTCTGCGCAGGCGCTTTCTGGCAGGATTCTTGTTCTTGACAGTTCCTTAAAAGTCATTAAAGACAGTTATTCACTCTATGAAGGAAAGACTGTCATCTGGGATATTGTACTTCAGGCTGCAGGTGGAGAAAGCGCATCAAGCAATGATGAAAAGAGCGGCCTACTAGCGGTGGCTGTTCCAATTATTGATGATACCCAGTCATCATCTGCAAAAGACAGTACAGTCATTGGCGTGCTTTTATTTGTCAAGCAGATAAAAAAAGATTCAGATAATTCTTCTGCATTTAATCAGCTGCTAATATTATTCCTGTTTTTTGATATTATCATTTCTTTCATCTTAGCATGGTTTATTTCAAAGGCTATTATGAAGCCAGTGAATAATGTTGCTACAAGGATAGATTCTGTCACAAAGGGACTGGTAGAAAACGAGCTCACTCCGGATAAATATACAGAGACTGCGAAGATCTATGATTCGTTTAATGCCTATGCAAACCGGATGAAGACCCTGGATGAGTCGAGGCAGGAATTCGTTTCGAATGTGTCGCATGAGCTTAAGACACCACTTGCTTCGATGAAGGTTCTTGCTGATTCCATAAATTCAATGCCAGATGCTCCAGTCGATATGTACAGGGAATTCATGGGCGATATCACAGGTGAAATAGACCGTGAAAACAATATTATTTCTGACCTGCTCACTTTGGTTCGATTCGACAGGAAAAAGGCAGAGATTAATATTTCACAGGTGCGTTTAAATACGCTGCTTGAAGAGATTATGAAGAGACTCAGACCGCTTGCTGACAAGGCGTCCGTTGAGCTGGTATTGGAAAGCTTCAGGCCGGTAACAGCAGAAGTGGACGAGACGAAATTCTCCCTTGCCATTTCAAATCTTATTGAGAATGCGATAAAGTATAATAATGAAGGCGGCTATGTACATGTCTCGCTTAATGCTGACCACCAGTATTTCTATATTCATGTAGAAGACAATGGACTTGGTATCCCTGAAGAATCTGTTGACCATATTTTTGAAAGGTTTTACAGGGCAGATAAGTCACATTCCCGTGAAATAGGCGGAACAGGGCTTGGTCTTTCGATTACCGAGAGCATTATTCATATGCATAAGGGTGAAATCAATGTGCACAGTGTTCTTGGTGAAGGGACAGAATTCGTTGTAAGGGTGCCTATCCATTATATTGCAGATGATGCCGATGAAAAGCAGAAGGATTTTAAAATCTGATGAATAGTTCTTTGTTGAAAAAAGAAAATTTCATATTATTATTAATTTTTTCGATCGTCCTGTCGTTTAATCTTTCTGCGTGTGGAAATTCAAAGAAGGATGAGACAAAGTATACCGTGTATTATCCTGATTATTCCGGAGAAAGCATGCTTTCAAAGGAAACATCTTATGCAGCTGATGCCAGTACAAAGAAAACCGTGGATTTTCTCATCAGCCAGATCAAGGATAATGATGAGATGGCGCTTCCAGACGAAATCGAAATCAAGAGCACCAGCTTTAACAAAAAAAAGCATGAACTTGGTATTAATTTTACTTCAGGATACCGTTCACTCAATGGATATAAAGAAACGGTTCTTCGTGCTGCAATAGTAAAGACCGTTCTTCAGGTGAAGGAAATAAAAACCGTAAGCTTTTCAATTGATGGCCAGGCGCTTACTGATTCAAATGGTACCGTTGTTGGCGCTATGTCACAGGATACATTCATAGAGGATTTTGGAAAAGACCAGGCTGCCCTTATTACAAAAAGGGTAAAGCTTTATTATGCATATCAGGATGGAAAATCGCTTGTGGCAGTTTCAAGGACGCTTCATTATGGAAGCTCTACAGGTCTTGAGCAGACGGTTGTAAACACGCTTTCCAAGGCTCCGTATGAAGGAGATTTGCGTACGGCATTTTCAGATTCTTCCAAGATTCTCAATGTTTCCGTTTCTGATGGCATCTGCTTTCTTGACATTGACAGTTCATTCTTTACAGATATGGCTGATGTATCGCAGGATGTTGCATTATATTCTCTTGTGAATTCTCTCACAGAGATTGATGGTATAAACAAAGTAAGCATTACAGTATATACAGGCGGAACCCCTGATACCAGCGATGCTTTTCCAACAGGAAATTTTGAAAAAAATACAGATATCGTATCCGCTGACGAATCAGGGATGAGCAACTGAAAATTCCCATATCACCCATAGAATAGCACACCTGAATTTGTTTTATGTTCATTTCAGGAGAAAAAATGAGAGTGAGGCTTTTGTTCTCGTTCTTTCTGATGTTTCTCTCCGGAATACTTCTTTCAGTTTCTGAAAATACAGGGCTGAAGATTTTCGCATCTATTTTTGCTCTTGTATATTCCTATATTTTTTATTTATCACAGAAAAAATCAAAGAGAAGAATAATTTATTATGCTATTTTTCTTGCGGCATTTTTGGCAGCTTTGTTTCGTGGAATATATGCAGAAAAAAGAGCGGAAGAGATAGAAAAAATTGTTAATGAAAACGAAAAATTTTTGCTGGAGGGAAATGTTTACAAAAAAGAGAGAAAGGACGAGACAGATAAATATTACGTAAGAAATGCAAAATTAATTTTAGACAATAAAAAAGTAAATATTGGAACGGTAATACTGGTGGAATCGGGGACTGATGAAGCTCTGCCTGTGAATTCTGCTGGCGGCTTCTGGGGCGGTAATAGTCAGGCATCAGGCAATCAGAAAACAGCTAATGAAGTATTGCAAATCGGTAGTTTTGTAGAAATTTCAGGGAAGAAGCTGGACATCAGGGAGGCTCAGAATGAGGGAGGCTTTGATGAGAAAAGCTATCTTTCTTCAAAAGAGATATTTCTAAAGCTAAAAGATGTGGAGCTTCATTCAGTAAGGGCGCAAAGGTTTTCAATTCTGAGACTTCTTTACAGAGTACGTGAGAGCACTGCAGAATTCTTTGAAAAATATCTTCCCGGAGAAGAAGGAAGTATTGCATCGGCAATGGCATTGGGAGCAAAAGAGCTCCTTTCTTCTGATGTCAAGGAACTTTTTTCCTCAGCGGGAATAGCATTTTTACTGGTGGTTTCAGGTCAGCATATTTCACTCGTGGGTCTCACGATTTTCAAATTGTTAAGAAAGGCAGCGTTTTCCTTTCAGACCTGCTTTTTCCTCGTGACGCCTATTGTATTTTTGTATGCACTGATGACGGGCTTTTCAGTCTCGTGCCAGAGAGCAGTCATCATGTTTACAATTTTGCTTACTTCGAAGGCAGTAGGAGAAGAATATGATATGCTGACTTCAGCGTCAGTTGCGGGAATAATCATACTTTTTATCAATCCTTTGGCTGTATTTGATTCGGGCGCAGTATTTTCTTTTGCAGCCTCTTTTGTGCTTGCACCGTCCGTGATTCCGTGCGACAGGGAATATTCGAATCTCATAAAGCAGCGGCACAAATTTGAGCATGGTTATAAGCTTTCTTTTATCGAAAAAACAAAGAAGGCACTTCTTTCTGCAGTGATGATTTACTTCGGGCTCCTGCCGGTAATTTCATATTACTTCTATGAAATTCCGGTTTATCAGGTGCTGCTGTCCGTGATTCTGATGCCGCTTTCTGCAGTGCTGATTCCGCTTGTACTTTGCACAGGTTTATTCCGGCTTCGTATTCTGATGCCACTTGTACATGTGATGATCTATTTTCTTGAGATGGTTTCTGATGCATCACTACACCTTCCATTTTCAAATGTGATAACTGGAAAACCGGGACTTTTCAAAATCATTTTGTATTATGCAGTTTTTACAGGATTTACTTTGCTTACCATTTCACTTCTTCGGAAAAAAACGAAAGAAAGTGACAGGCTTCTTTCTCCTGAAAAGAGAAAGGTATTAAGGAAAGTCAGAATAAAATATGCAGGTTTTTCCATCGCGGCAGCATGGATGCTTTTTGCACTTCTTTTCATTAATCCGCCATCTCACTTTGAAATTTCAATGCTTTCAGTAGGGCAGGGAGATGGAATTTTTCTCTCGAGCCGGGGAGGAAGCTATTACTTCATTGATGGCGGCAGCAGCTCGGAAAAGCAAATCGGAAAGTATACCGTTCTGCCATTCTTGAAATCACGCGGAGTCAGAGGCATTGACGCCTGGTTCATCACCCACACTGATTCAGATCATGTCTCAGGACTCCTTGAAACACTTGATGACGGCTACAGGATCAAGCGGATTATTTTTTCTGAATATGTTGTGAAGAAAAATGAGAACTATGCGGAAATCTTAGCTGCTGCAGAGAAGAATAATACGGAGGTCCTATTCATGAAAAAAGGTGATGTCGTTTCAGCAAAGTCATTCTGCCTTCAGGATGTCTTTGCACAGGATGAAGAAAATAGAGATGATGCAAATGCAAATTCATTATGCCTTTATCTTACCTCAAATGAAGGAAAGACAAAGGGCTTTTCTATGCTTTTCACCGGCGATGCATCAGCAGATGCAGAAAAGCAGATCGCATCGGATTATTTTTCCGATGGACAGAAAAATGTCACGATACTTAAGTCAACCCACCATGGTTCTAAATATTCAAATTCAGAATACCTTCTTGACAGCGCAAAGCCTTCCCTTGTGATTATTTCGGCGGGGAAGAATAATATGTACCACCATCCAAGCCCCGAGACGCTGGAACGCTTTAAGGACAGGAACATTCCATATTACTGCACCATCCAGTGTGGGCAGATCAAGATTCTACCGGAAAAGAAAAAAATTCATATTAATACTTGCAAATAACATGTATTTGGTCTAATATTTTCCATATGGAAACTTGGACTTTATCAGCGCCCTGTCATTTTGGAACAGAGGCAGTACTAAAAAGAGAAATACAGAGATTAGGATATGAGATCTCTGAAGTGGACAACGGCAGAGTGAATTTCATCGGAGATGCCGAGGCAGTAGCTCTAGCAAATATCCACCTCCGGACAGCCGAGAGAATTATGATTCTCGTTGGCGATTTCGAGGCACAGACTTTCGATGAGCTTTTCGAAGGTGTGAAGGCTATTCACTGGGAGGATTTCATACCGAAGGACGGCAAGTTCTGGGTCACAAAGGCTTCATCCGTAAACAGCAAGCTTTTTTCTCCATCTGACATCCAGTCTATCGCAAAGAAGGCTATGGTCGAGAGGATGAAGGGCGTTTACCATATCGAGCGCTTTGAAGAGACCGGAAATGCATACCCAGTCAGAATTCTGATCAATAAAAACCGTGTGATGGTTCTTCTTGATACCACAGGTACATCCCTTCACAAGAGAGGCTACAGGCAGTTAGAAGTTGAGGCTCCTATTTCAGAGACTTTAGCTGCAGCACTTATCATGCTGACGCCATGGAAGTGGGACAGGATTCTCATTGATCCTTTCTGTGGAAGTGGAACCTTCCCGATTGAAGCGGCCATGATGGCAGCACATATTGCACCAGGCTTGAACAGGCATTTCACAGCAGAGTCCTGGGAGAATATCATTCCGAAGGATATCTGGAAGGATGTCCGTCAGGAAGCTTATGGACAGATTATAGAGAACCGTGAAGTCGATATTCAGGGCTTTGATATTGATGATAAGGCTGTCAGGATTTCAAGGAAGAATGCTATTGCAGCAGGTGTCGATTACCTTATACATTTCCAGCAGCGAGGCGTGGACAAGCTTTCACACAAGAAGAAATATGGCTTTATTATTACGAATCCTCCTTATGGCGAGAGAATGTTTGACAAGGATGAGCTTCCGGATTTATACAGATCTATTGGTGAAGCTTACAGGTCTCTTGATGAATGGTCGATGTATCTTATTACTTCTTATGAGGATGCTGAGAAATACATTGGACGCAAGGCTGACAAGAACAGGAAGATTTATAATGGCATGATAAAGACCTATTATTATCAGTTTCTTGGAAGCAAGCCACCAAAGAGAATAAACCCAAATAAATGATTTTTATGTGCTGTTCTCTAAAAGGACAGCACTTTTTTTAAGGCATGAAGCAGTATTCGAGATATATTACATATTTCATCATTATATTAATCGTTGTATTTTTTCAGATGAATACGCTGAATGACGATTTAGCTACAGTGCAGGCATTCAGGGGCGGAACACTCGAAGATGATGTTTTCGACCCGATGATTGCTAAGAGCATTAATGATGAAAATACTTTTAAATTTTCTATAGATGGAAAAGAGACTCCTCTTTCTGATGGGTCTTTATATGTGGATTCAAAGATGAATCTTCTTGGCAGTCTTTCTTTTATCAGGGAGACCTTTTCCATGAGTGCAAGGCTGTATGATAAAAACGATATCAAGATGCAGCGAGGCAGCAAGATTCTGACGCTTACGATAAACTCTCTTGATGCTACACTCAATGATGATGCAATCATGCTTTCAGCAGAACCGCAGATTGTCGGCAATACGGCTTATGTTCCGATTTCTGATATTGCCCAGCTTTTTAACTATGGCTATGACTGGGATGACACTACATATATGCTTTCCCTGGATACAAAGAATGCTGGTAAGGCTGTTCTTCCGGGACATTTTGATCTTAGAGATGATTCCCGGGTTTCTTCAATAAGAGACCAGGGTGATGAGAATACATGCTGGGCCTATGCTGCAATTGGCGCACTTGAATCTTCTCTGCTTCCTGAAAAAAAATATGAATTTTCTCCTGATGATCTGATCAACAAAAAAGGGTATTCATATACGGATAAGGATGGAGGGGATTATTCCCAGGCAGCAGGCTATTTTCTTTCATGGAAGGGACCGAAGGAAAAGGAGAAAGAGTCCTCGGCGAGCGTCCATGTACAGGGACTGAAGTTTTATTCGAATGATGATATTGACAAGATAAAGTGGGCTGTATTTAAGGACGGCGGCGTTTCAACGTCACTTTATATTGACAATGCCCTGGCCGGCATGCACGAATCCAAATATTATAATTCAAAGGCAAATGCATACTGTTATGACGGCTCGGAAAAGCCAAATCATGATGTGGTAATCATCGGCTGGGATGACAGTTTTCCAAAGGAGAGATTCAGAGGCAAGGCCAGGGGCAATGGCGCCTTCATTTGTCAGAACAGCTGGGGCGAATCATTTGGCGAATCCGGTGTATTTTATGTGTCATATTTTGATTCAGATATTGGTGACCAGGCGGTCTCATATTATGATGTTGAGCCTGTAAATAATTATGATGAAATTTACCAGTCAGACCTTACAGGCTGGACCGGACAGATCGGGTACCAGAAGGAAAATGTCCTTGGCGCGAACTGCTTTACGGCAAAGACTGACATTGAAATAAAAGCGGCAGGTTTCTATGCCCTTGACAAGCAGAACTTCTATGACCTTTACTTTGTGCCGGATTTCACTGATGTAGATTCACTTGCAAACAGGACGCTTGTTGCGAGCGGAGGTCTTGAAGATGCAGGGTATTATACTGTGCCATTCTCTTCTTCTGTAGAAGTGAAAAAGGGAGAAAAGTTTGCGATTATCCTGTCTATTACCACTATTGGTTCAAATGAACCCATGGCGATTGAGTATCAATCCGACAACATAGATGGCGATATAGATGTGAGCGATGGAGAATCATACATCAGCAAGAACGGCATTACATGGGAAAGCGTGGAAAAGTATTTCAATGCGAATATCTGCCTGAAGGCTTATGGAGATTATACTGATGGCACAGCAGAAAAATAAATCTTTGGATGAAAAGATAAGGCTTTTCGTTGTTATTGCAATTTCTGTGCTGTCAGCAATTACTATTCTGCTACTGGTCTTTCATGATGATTTTCACTCGCTTGCATTTCCGCAGGAAAAGAAGCTAAGGATTGACAGAACCTTTTCAATATTGTCTTACCTGAAGGAAGATGATGGCACAGTCAGGAAACTTAAGGACGATACAGGAGAAAAGCATGATATCATGTTTGAATACTCTTCTGATTTTGACAAAGCTTCCTTTGCATGCAAAGAAAATGCAGTAAGGCAGGAATTTTCTTTTACACTTAAGGGACTTACAGAAGAATATTTTAGTGAATTTAATGTCCTTGGTGACAGCAATTTTGTTACTGATATCAAATTTTCTTCAAAGGGTGATACGGGAACCGTCACTTTTTTCCTGAAGGATATTTATCTTGTAAAATATTCTGTAGATGGCTCTTATCTCTGCTTTGACTTTGTGAAGCCGTCTGACATTTTTGACCGCATCATTGTGCTCGATGCCGCCTGCGGTGGAGAAGATCGTGGAACTGTCAAGGGGGATGTTGCAGAAAAAGACATTAATCTTTCGATCCTATTAAAAATAAAAGAGGATTTTGAAGAAAATCAGAATATGCTTACAAGTGAGTTTCCTTCAAATATTGAAGGCATAAGTGTTGTAAATATGAATGGAATGAAGACCGGAATTTTTTATACCAGAACCGATGATACGGATGTTTCATACGAAGAGAGGGCAGGGCTTGCAAACAGGCTTGACGCAGACTGCCTTGTAAGTGTAAAGATGAATTCTACCGCTTCAGGCCGGATGTCGGAAATATGTGGAACGGAAGTGCTATACCGCGTCAGTGATGCTGACGGCGCATCGAAGGAGCTCGCGGACAGGGTCCTTTCTAATCTTCTTGATGCACTTGGCTCAAACAGCAAGGGCACAGTGGCTGGTGATGAAGAAAAACTGATTGCTTCTACAAAGTCTCCAGTATGCATTGCAGAGCCTGGGTTTATGACAAATCAGGAGGAACTCGATCTGCTTTCGACGGACGATTACCAGAAGAAAATTGCGGATGCGATTTATCAGGCGCTAATTAATTAAAAAAATTTTTTGTTTTTTTGGTTTTTTGAAAAAATGTCGACTACCATATGAGCAGAAGCTTCTCGATACACTTTTTGAAAAATTTACTATGAAAGGATTTGTTTATGGACAGACTTATTTTTGCAACTGGAAATCAGAATAAGCTTAAGGAAATAAAAGAGATTTTTGCAGACCTTCCGTTTGAAATTGTCTCTATGAAGGATGCCGGAATCATTTCTGACCCGGATGAAAATGGAACTACTTTCGAAGACAATGCGCTTATCAAGGCTCGTGATGTATGGGAAAAATGCCATGAAACCGTAATGAGTGATGATTCCGGACTCGAGATAGATTACCTTGGAAAAGAGCCAGGGGTGCACTCAGCAAGATTCATGGGGCATGATACTTCCTATGATCTGAAAAATGCAGAGCTGCTTAGAAGACTTGAAGGCGTTCCATTCGAAAAGAGAACTGCGAGATTTGTCTGTGCCTGTGCACTTATTCTTCCTGATGGAACTGAGCATGTCGTCCGTGAAACCATGGAAGGACATATAGCGGACTCGCCCTCTGGAAATAACGGCTTCGGCTATGATCCGATTTTCATCCCCGACGGATACGATGTCACGAGTGCCGACATTTCGCCAGAGGAGAAAAATCAAATCAGCCATAGAGGCAAAGCACTGCGGAAGATGTATCAATTTCTGTCTAAAAACTGAACTCTTGAATACTCGCTCCCGCACGGACAATGCTGTCTCTCGCACGTCGTCTCGCGCCTCATGGATTTTTGCTCGCGTCACATAAATTCGTGCTACGCCTACCGGCTTGCACTCATTAAGTGACGAGTAAAATCCATGCGTGCTCTGAGACAGTATTGCCGTGCTCACGCTCGAGTTTTAAGCATTGATAAAATAATGTGAAAGAAAATATTGAATTTTCACGTATAATAGTAGTAAGAGGGAAAAACGAATGTTAATTAGAGAAACAATCGAGGAAATGGAGAAAGAAACGCTGAGCCCTTATGCTACTTTGTCTGTGAACAGCAGGGGACGTGAGCGTGATGAGGTTCAGTGCGACATCCGTCCTGTATTCCAGCGTGACAGGGACAGGATTCTGCACTGTAAATCATTCCGGCGTTTAAAGAACAAAACGCAGGTTTTTCTGTCTCCCAAGGGCGATCATTACAGAACTAGGCTTTCGCATACGCTTGAGGTTTCCCAGATAGGCAGGACGATCGCAAAGGCACTTCGTCTTAATGAGGATCTCACAGAGGCGATTGCCTTAGGTCATGATCTTGGACATACGCCTTATGGTCACTGCGGCGAGCGTGCGCTGAATGAAGCCTACAAGGAATTTTTCCCAAAGGAAGCCGATGCGCTTTCAAAAGAAGGAAAGGAATTTTTTGTTCACAGCGAGCAGTCTGTCCGCATAGTGGAGAAGCTCGAAAAAGATGGACAGGGTCTGAATCTCACATGGGAAGTCCGCGATGGCATCAGGAATCACCAGACGGAAGGAAAGCCGCATACGCCCGAGGGACAGATCATCAGGCTTTCCGATAAGATTGCCTATGTGAATTCTGATATCGATGATGCGATCCGTGCAAAGCTTATGACAGAAGAGGACATTCCAAAAGAGATAAGCAAAGTTCTTGGCACGAATGTAAAGGCACGTCTTAATAAAATGATTCACGATGTCATTACCCATAGCTTTGATTCCCCGGAAATTGGAATGTCTGATGAAGTCTATGGTGCGATGATCGATTTACGTCATTTTCTTTTTGAAAATGTATACAAGAATCCCGAGGCCAAGGGTGAGGAAGTCAAGGCAGACAGGATGATCAAGGAACTTTTCAGATATTATATGATTCATCCTGAAGAGGTTCCAGCAAAGTATTATTCTTATGAATCTACAAAAGGCGATTCAAAGGAGAGAATTGTCTGTGATTATATTGCCGGCATGACGGACAGCTTCGCCTGCCACAAGTTTTCTGAGTATTTTGTGCCGCAGTCCTGGGATGGGGAGGATCTCTGATGTATTATTCTGATGAGATAATTGATAAGGTGCGCGAGGCAAATGATATTGTAGATGTCATCGGCCAGTACGTCCATCTGGAGAGAAAAGGCTCGTCATATATGGGACTATGCCCATTTCACAATGAAAAGACGCCTTCATTTTCCGTATTGGAATCCCGTCAGATTTTTCACTGCTTTGGCTGTGGCGAATCAGGAAATGTATACACTTTTCTTATGAAGCATGAGAACATGACCTTTCCTGAGGCCGTCAAATATCTTGCTGACCGGGCCGGCATTACACTTCCAGAAAAGGAGTATTCTTCTGAAGAACGAAGACAGAATGCAAAAAGAGAAAAGCTTTACGAAATATATAAAGAGGCGGCAAAGTATTATTATTATCTTCTCCGTAGTCCGCATGGAAAGCATGCGATGGCGTATTTCAAAGGCAGACAGCTTTCTGATGAGACGATAAATCGTTTCGGGCTTGGCTATTCAGATGCGAGTGACACTTCGCTTTATCAATATTTAAAGAGCAAGGGCTACGATGACAATATTCTGAGGGAATCCCGCCTGATCAGCTTTGATGAAAAGCACGGTATGCATGACATGTTCTGGAACAGGGCAATGTTTCCGATTCAGGATCAGAATGGCAAGGTTTTAGCCTTCGGCGGCAGGGTCATGGGAGACGGAAAGCCAAAGTATGTAAACTCCCCGGAGACACCTATTTACAGCAAACGCCACACCATCTTTGGATTTAATATTTCAAAGACAACGAAGAGGGGGTACCTTATTTTCTGCGAAGGCTATATGGATGTGATTTCACTGCACCAGGCTGGTTTCGACAACGCCTGTGCATCGCTTGGAACTGCACTTACAGAGGAGCAGGCTGCACTTGTCAAACGAAAGCGTTTTTCAAAGGTATATTTAAGCTATGATTCTGATGGGGCAGGACAGAAAGCTACACTTCGTGCAGTACCAATATTTCATGATGCAGGTATAGAGACAAAGGTCATAAATATGCAGCCCTATAAGGATCCTGATGAATTCATGAAAGGGCTCGGGCCGGAGGAATATGAAAAGAGAATTGAAAATGCCGAGAACGGCTATCTTTTTATCATCCGCAAGATGTCAGAGAAATACGATCTTTCTGACCCGATGGAAAAGACGAATTTCATGAAGGAGACGGCAAGGCTGCTTCTCACGCTTAATGCCGGGATGGAGAGAAATTCATACCTTGATACTGTTGCAGCAAAATACGGTGTGAGACGGGATGATCTGAAGGCACTTTTGATTTCTGAGTCTGAGCTGGCTGAGTCTTCAGAAAAGGCAAAATCTGCATTCAAGCAGAATGCTTCCTTTGAAAAAAATAAACCTGTTGGCATTCAGGCATCACCTCCGGAAAGAAAATCAGAAAAAAACACGTATAATAATAGTAAGAAGGAAGAAAAATCGCTTAAGGCAAAAGGGTATGAGGATTCCGAGCGGGTGCTTCTTTCGCTGCTTACTGAAAATCCCGGCTGGCTTGACGGCGTCATGAATTTCATTGAGCCGGATGATTTTTCAGAAGGCGTATTTAGGACAGCGGCTGCCGAGATATTTTCGGAGATCAAAGAGAGCGGGGCTGTAAATGCTGCAAAGGTAGTGAGCCTGTTTTCAGATACCGAAGAACAGAAGGAAGCCGGAAATATTTTTTATCTTTTGGAAAGTACGATTCCGAAGGGAACAGATGGAGAAAAGCTCCTACGGCAGACTCTTAAGAAAGTAAAGGAAGGCTCTATTGAGCGGCTTTCAAACAGTGAATCGAATGCGAATGTAAATACGTTTCAGAAAATTCTTAAAGAAAAAAATAAACTTGCCAAAATTGATAAATATAAATTTTAAAATAAAAGGAAGGATGGATTACCATGGCTGAGGATATTGAAAAAGAGGAAGTAACAAAGAAGACCTCTGCAAAGAAGGCTTCTGCAGGAAGCACTTCCACAAAGAAAAAATCTGCATCAAAGACTACGGAAAAGAAGACTGCGGCTGCAAAGTCTTCTGAAAAGAAAGCTTCTTCTAAGAAACCTGCCAAGGATACCAAAGCAGAGGCAGTAGAAGAAAAGAAAACTGCTGCCGCTGAAACTGAAACAACGGCAGAAAAAGAAGCATCCCATGAGCCGGTTTCAGAAGAGGCTGTTGAAGTTTATGCAAAGAAGCTTCAGTCACTGCTTAATCTTGCAAAGACCAGACAGAATGTCCTTGAGTACAATGACATCGTGGCTTTCTTTGCAGATACAAAGGTGAGCCCGGAGATGTTCAATAAAATCGTCGTATTCCTTGAGAATCACAATGTTGATGTACTAAGAACCGACGATATTGATGACGATGATATTATTCTTTCAGATGATGATGACATCGAGCCTGAAAAAATAGATCTTTCAGTTCCAGAAAATGTTTCCGTTGAGGATCCAGTCAGGATGTACCTAAAGGAAATCGGCAAGGTTCCGCTTCTTACAGCAGATGAAGAGGTCGAGCTTGCAAAGAGAATGGAGCAGGGCGATGAGAAGGCAAAGCAGAAGCTTGCTGAGGCAAACCTTCGTCTCGTTGTTTCAATTGCAAAGAAATATGTCGGTCGTGGCATGCTGTTCCTTGACCTCATTCAGGAAGGGAATTTAGGTCTCATTAAGGCTGTCGAAAAATTTGATTACAGAAAAGGCTATAAATTCTCAACCTACGCTACATGGTGGATCCGTCAGGCCATTACGAGAGCAATTGCAGATCAGGCCAGAACCATTAGAATTCCTGTACACATGGTTGAGACGATTAATAAATTCATCCGTGTTTCAAGGCAGCTCCTTCAGGAGCTTGGCCGTGAGCCTACCCCTGAAGAAATTGCAGAGAGAATGGAGCTTCCTGTAGAGAGAGTCCGTGAGATCATCAAGATTTCACAGGAACCCGTTTCGCTTGAGACGCCTATTGGTGAGGAAGAGGATTCACACCTCGGAGATTTCATCCAGGATGAAAATGTTCCTGTACCTGCAGACGCTGCTACATTTACATTATTAAAGGAGCAGCTGAATGATGTTCTTGATACCCTCACTGAAAGGGAGAGAAAAGTACTCATTCTTCGTTTTGGTCTTGAAGACGGCAGGAGCCGTACTCTTGAAGAGGTTGGCAAGGAGTTTAATGTCACCCGTGAAAGAATCAGACAGATCGAGGCAAAGGCCTTGAGGAAGCTTCGTCATCCCTCAAGAAGCAAGAAGCTGAAGGATTACCTTGAATAAGTATTTGTCATGAGATTTTCAGCGCGACTTATGGAAGTAAAAAATATGCTTGATCCTGTTCCTCTTCTAATCGATGTAGGAACAGACCACGCATACCTTCCAATACGGGCAGTTTCAGAAAATATATGTAAAAAAGCGGTTGCAATCGATAATAAAAAGGGACCGCTTGAGATAGCGAAAGATAATATCAGGAAAGCTGATCTTTCCGATGTTATCTTTCCTTTGCTGTCTGAAGGACTTTTAAATGTACATATTCCTAATATTGAGATTTCAGATGATTCGATAAGAAGTTCTGAGGTGGCGGAAGCCCCATGTAATGACGCTATGTGCATTTCTAAAGGGAAAGCTTTCATTACACCAGGAACAGATTATGCGATTACAATAGCAGGAATGGGTGGGGAGAATATTATGTCCATTCTTTCAACATCACCAGAAATCGCACATCATGCATCAAAAATTATTCTTGAACCGCAGAAGAATATTGACAAGGTAAAATTATTTTTTACTGAAAATTCTTATGAGATTCTTGAAGAGAGGAATGTATTTTCAGACGGAAAGTATTATACTATTTTTGCAGTGAGGTATAAAATATGTTAGTTTCAGAAGTGATGGATTCTCTTGAGAATCTTGCGCCCAGATCGAGCGCACTTTCATGGGACAATGTCGGTCTGCTTTCAGGCTCAAAGAATTCTGAAGTAAAGAAAATCTATGTTGCCCTTGAGGCAACGAGTGAATGCATTGAAAATGCAATTGATGTAAAGGCGGATCTACTGATTACGCATCATCCGCTGATTTTCCGTGAAATGAAATCTGTGGTATACCAGGACTTCATCGGGAAGAGGATCATCAGCCTGATTGAAAATCATATTTCGTATTTTGCCATGCATACGAATTATGACATTCACAGGATGGGGACACTGGTAGCAGAAAGACTTGGATTTTCACAGTCAATAGTGCTTGAGGAAGTGCCGGGACTTATCGATTCTGAAGGAAATCCGCTTGGCCTCGGCAGGCTTGGCTCTATTGAAAAGCCTGTGACGCTGGGAGAATTTGCAGAATGCGTGAAGGATGCCCTTGCCATTCATTCCGTCAGAATCTGGGGAGATCCCGACACGGAAATAAGGGTAGTTGGCCTGCTTCCAGGTTCAGGAAAATCAGACATCGACCTGGCAAAGATGAAGGGTGCAGATGTTTATATTACTGGTGATATTGATCATCACAGCGGACTGGATGCAGTTGAGAAGGGACTCACACTCATTGACGCCGGGCATTATGGAATGGAATATTTATTCACTGAGGATGTGGCAAAATATCTGAGGGAGCAGTTTCCGGATGCTGAGATCATTACCGCAGAGAAGCGGGAACCGTTTGTTACCATATGATGGATGAATAATCTCAATATTTATCTTGAATTTCCATAGATAGTATGAACTTTTGTAATATTATATTTAGGAAATTTTGAAACTGGGAAAATAAATCATACAGGAGTCATAAAAAATATATAAAGGAGCAATGATGTCAGAGACATTAAACATTAAGATAAATGGCAGGGAGCTTGAGATTCCCTGCGGGACAACTTTTCAAAAAATCGTAGATAAATACGCCGGTGCAGAGAAGGACGACATCGTTCTCTGCTATTCAGGATACAAGCTTTTCGAACTTTTCAAAAAAGTAAAATACGATGGCGAGCTGAAATTTGTCTCCACCAAGCAGAAGGATGGTCAGAGAGCCTACAGAAGATCCGCACTTCTTCTCATGCAGAAGGCCTTCGACAATATGAATAAGCGCGGATATTTTGGAGAGAATTCAGTCAGGAATATTTATGAAAAAACGGAAGGAAAAATACTTCCGAATATTTTTGTAATGTATTCTCTCGGCGACGGATATTTTTGCAGGGTAAATAAAGAAATCGAAGTTACTGATGAATTCCTGAGTGATCTTACAGAAGAAATGACATCCCTTGTGATTCAGAATCTTCCAATACAGAAAAAGATGATGAACACGAAGGATGCTGAAAATACATTTAAGAAATATGGAATGAAAAGTAAGGAGAGGCTTCTTTATTACCGCTCGAGTTCCAATACGAATATTTATGAAATCGATGGTTTCTGCGATTATTTCTATGGCTATATGGTGCCATCAACAGGATACCTTAAATATTTCAAGCTCCAGAAATTTGAAGATGGCTTCATGATTCTTTTCCCAGATTTAAAAGAGAATCATAAGGTCGCTGAATTCAAACCGTCCATGAAGCTTTTCGATGTGATGAAACAGTCTGCTGACTGGAGCAAACTCCTGAATATCAGGACTGTCGGTGCATTAAATGATGCAGTCTGCGCTGGCAATACGACTGACATTATTCTGATGCAGGAAGCGATGATGGAGGAGAAGATTGGTCATCTTGCGCAGGATATTGCCGGAAGCCCTGACCATAAATTCGTCATGATAGCCGGGCCTTCGTCATCAGGTAAGACTACATTTTCACACAGACTTTCCATCCAGCTTCTGTCGCTTGGACTGAAGCCGCATCCACTGTCACTTGACAATTATTATATGGACCATGACACCATGCCTATGGGAGAGGATGGCAAGCCGGACTATGAAGCACTTGAGTGCCTCGATGTTGAAAGGTTCAATTCCGATATGACAAGTCTATTAAATGGCGATGAAGCAGAGATTCCAGTTTTTAATTTCAAGACCGGCCGCCGTGAAGCTGAGGGCATTCCGATGAAGCTGCAGAAGAATGATGTATTAGTCATAGAAGGAATTCATGGCTTAAATGATAAGCTTTCCTATTCCCTGCCGAAGGAATCAAAGTTCAAAATTTATATTTCTGCGCTGACACAGCTTGCCATCGACGAGCACAATCCGCTCTCTACTACAGACGGCAGGCTGATTCGCAGAATCGTGCGAGATGCAAGGACAAGGGGCACAGGTGCGCAGGAGACGCTTTCCCGCTGGGATTCTGTCAGACGAGGTGAAGAGAAGAACATCTTCCCATTCCAGAATTCTGTCGATGCATTCTTCAATTCCGCACTGATTTATGAGATGGCAGTGCTGAAGCTTTATGCTGTTCCGCAGCTTTATTCAGTGCCAAGGGAATCTGAAGAATACGCAGAAGCAAAGAGGCTTCTTAAGCTATTGAATTACTTTGTTCCGATTCCGACAGAGTATATTGCAAAGAATTCGCTTGTGAGGGAATTCGTCGGCGGAAGCTGTTTTGATGTGTGAGAGTATAGTATGAGCTGGTTTAAGATAATTTTTTATGCTGTAATCATCGGGCTTGGGTTTTATCTTGTAAGCCTTCTTCGGAAATTAAAGAACGGTGAGGTTCCGGAAGCCCTCCTTCCTCCAAATGCCAAAGTGAAGGATGGCGAAGCATTTGGTAAAATGCTCATGCCCTCAGGAATTATTTTCACTGTTGTCACTTTTCTTTTTGGCATAGAAGGCTATCTTTCAGCATTTGGCGTGCTCAAATTTCTCGGCAAAACAGGAAATAAAATCATTGATGTTTTGATTGTGCTTGTTTTCTTTGTCGCTTTTGGATTTTTCTACAGCAAGATGCATGAAGCTATATCTAAATATGTGAGATAATATCATCGCATTTTCTATTTCGGCTACCACATGTGTAAATAAAAGCCAATGTGGTAGCTAAAGTTGTTTTTGAAATGAAAAATCGACTACCACAATATTGAAAATAGGCCAATGTGGTAGCCGATTTTGGAAAAAATGATAAAATCTCAATCGAAGTAATATTAGAAAGGATCAGTCAACCCTGTCCTTCAAAGGCACATACTCATGATGTGGTGCGACGGACATATAGGCCGGACGCATGATCTTGTTGTGCTGGCATACTTCCTCCATGCGGTGGGCGGACCAGCCGGCGATACGCGCGATGGCGAAGAGCGGTGTGAAGAGCTCTTCCGGAAGACCGAGCATCTGATATACGAAGCCGCTGAAGAAATCGACGTTGCAGCAGACGCCTTTGTATATCTTTCTCTGATTGCTGATCTGTTCCTTTGCAAGACGCTCGACTGTGAGGTAAAGTTTCATTTCTTTGTCATAGCCCTTTGCCTCTGCAAGCTTCTGAACATAGCCTCTGAAGACCTCAGCACGAGGATCGGAAATCGAATAAACCGCATGTCCCATACCATAGATGAGTCCGGCCTTGTCGAAGGCCTCTTTGTGCAGGAGCTTTGAAAGATAATCATTTATTTCATCTTCATCATCCCAGTCCTTGACATTTTTCTTCAGGTCAGCAAACATGTGGATAACCTTGATGTTTGCGCCGCCGTGGCGGGGACCCTTGAGTGAGCCGAGTGCAGCTGCGATTGCAGAATAGGTATCAGTTCCAGAGGATGAAACAAGATGCGTCGTGAAGGTTGAATTGTTACCACCACCATGCTCCATGTGGATGATCAGTGCGACATCGAGGAGCTTTGCTTCAAGAGGAGTGAACTTGCTGTCTTCACGAAGGCAGTGCAGAATATTTTCTGCGGTAGAATATTCCTTCTTTGGCGGATGAATGATCAGGCTCTTTCCCTTGTGGTAATAATTGTATGCATGATAGCTGTATACTGAAAGCAGCGGGAACATAGCGATGAGCTGCAGGCACTGACGAAGTACGTTTGCTTCTGAAGTGTCATCAGGATAGTCGTCGTATGAATAAAGCGTCAGTACGGAACGGGCGAGCGCGTTCATCATATTATTCGATGGTTTCTTCATGATAACATCACGGACGAAGTTTCTCGGGAGAGAACGGTAGCCAGCGAGAATGTTGGTAAAATCCTTCAATTCCTTTTTTGTAGGAAGCTTTCCGAAAAGCAGCAGGTATGCGCAGTCTTCAAAACCGAAATGGAAATCATGCGGCTGATTTTCGATAATGTCTTTGATGTGGTATCCTCTGTAAAAAAGCTCGCCAGGAATTGGTACACTTTTTCCATCAATAACACGCTGGGCATTAACTTCGGAAATATTTGTAATTCCGACAAGAACACCCTTACCGTTAACATCACGAAGACCTCTTTTTACGTTGTACTCTGTGTAGAGTTCCGGATCGATATAGGAAGCTTCAGAAGAAAGCTTGGAAAGCTCTTCGATTTCCGGGGTGACTTTACTGAAAGAAATAGCAGCCATACTAAGTTCTCCTTTCGAAAATTTTATTTATTGTATCACTACGCTAAAGTGATTTCAAATTAAAGATGGTTTATATTAAGTACAGTTTTGCGAAATTGGCAAGATAAAAAAATTTTTATTGAAAACTGAAAGATTTTGCTCACTGAAAATATATAAATATATAAAAGGATAAATAAAATTCCTGTGGTAAAATATAATGAGATAATAGTAAAGAATGCTGCATACTTTCAGAAAAAGTGAAGAAATAAAGGAGGAAAAATAAGCAATGGGACGTTCAATGGCAGACAGAAACAAAATGCTGCTTTCGATTTCAAAGTCTGAAATTTTCAGAAATGCTTTTCCAGATTTTGCTTTAGCAATAGCTGATGATGGCAATCCTATACTTATTTCGGATAAGGGAGGAACATCCGATATTTATGGGATCAGAAAGCATGGTGAAGAAACTAAATATGTGTTAAAAGTAATCGGCTTGAAAAACAGCGTCGTCAAATCTGATGGGAAGAGAAATTTTGCTGAAGAGATCATGGCGAGCATTCAGCTTCAGATGAAGCTTTCAGTAAAGTGCGAAGCGATTGTTCCAATCGAAAAGGCCGATGTCTTTGCACTGAAATATGATAAAGAAGGAAATTTCATTGGGCCTGGAGCAGTCGATGCAGCAGATGATGCTTCTGAAATAGCGGCTTTTATCATCATGAAGGAATATAAACCTATTGTCGAAAATAAGGGGCAGTCAGGCGGAAGTGTATGCCGCATCCCACTGTTGAGCTGGAGTAGCATATAAACCACGGGAGCCCGCATAAATAGCGGACTCCCGTTTTTTACGTCTACATTTCGTCTATTAAAATCAGTGCTTTTATTTTTTTTCAATTCTTATTACAACTGATTTTAATCTCTTCTTTCAAATCTAAGTCATACATCTTTAAGTCAGATGATAATGTCTTTTCGAATAAATCAATTTCAAAATCCGGTAATGTTTCTTTTTGAATCTCGTGTTCTTGCATTTTATAAATGGTATTTTTGAATGCAGGAAGAGCAGACCATCTTAATGTGTAGGATATTTTTGTTCCAGATTCATTAGAATACATATCTATGTAGTATGGCATACCGTATCCATTCATTGTGTTGATGTCACAAAGAAATTTAGTAAATGCTTTATGACAAACTTTATTGTCACCATTTAATAATTCTGAAACCGTAAAGCTTAGAATCAGGCCAATATCTCCAACTCCATAATACTTTGTATCCGCGTTGATACTAATTCCAGATTGTATTAAAGCGCGAATATCAACTAAAAACTCTGAAAGCCTACTAACCTTAGGCTCGTTAGCAGCATCATGGACTAGCGGATTGTAGAAATTATCTACAGCAGTTCTTTGCTCATTCCAAAACTCTTTTAAATCTCTTGGAAAGCGAGCCTGCCATTTTTCATATTGTGTGTGTGCACTAAAACTTGCTTCGTTATCCTCATCTGGAAGATTCTTCTTTTGAACGTACCAGGCATATAAATAGCTTAATAAAATCGCATGGCCAGGATTATCATTCTTTAGGATAAGGCTCGTAGTCTCATCATTTCTTTCGATTTCTAATCCTAGTTCATCTTCTAATAAAAAGAATACCTGCATGATATCTTCATAAGATTCAATATTGATATCAGATAGTGCAGAAGGATCCACATCCAGAGCTTCAATGAGCTTCTGACGGATATCGTCCTTAGGTGCCATAATATCTTTTTCATATTTTCGTATTCTTGAATCAGCTGTTGCCGCAGAAAAGCCAGCTTTTAATCCTAGATCCTTTTGGGTCATATCCTGCAAGGTACGATATTTTCTGATTTTATCTCCTAGAGTCATAAGTTTCACCTCATAATAAACATAGATTTCTTCCTATATATTAACACGATAGACACAAAAAAGGAAGATATAAAATAATAAATAGACATAAAAATATGACTATTGATATTGGCAAGCATATATTTCGGATGTATTATAATGACAACCGACATATATAAATGTCGGTGCGGAAACAAAATAGGCAGAATACAAGGAAAGGAGGAGTGACCTATGGCAGAGGAACGTCAGCCACTATTTGTTGGGGTAGATACCGTGATTTTTGATTTGGGAGTATCCAGAGCTAAAGCATATGACGTGATTAAACAGCTGAATAAGGAATTAAAGAAGGAAAATCCACGTGCAATTGTTGTAGCTGGGAAAGTAAATCGAATCTGGTATGAAGAAGCATGCCTAAAGGCAGGAACACACTAATGAAAGAAGATAGAAAAGAAAAAAGCCCCTCTGCAAAGGGGCTGCACATGTCATTGCTAACATGTTATCTCGTAAATTCATATTAGCATGGCAGGTGCTTCTTTTCAAGAAAATTCAGAGAAAGGAGCATATTTTAATGGCGGAACGAAGAATGTTTGCTAAGTCTGTAGTGGAAAGTGCAAGGTTCTTAAAAATGCCAGTATCCTCGCAAAATTTATATTTCCATCTTGGAATGAATGCAGATGATGATGGAATTGTAGAAGGGTATTCGGTAATCAATCTTATAAAAGCCAATGAGGATGACTTAAGAGTGTTATACAGTAAGGGCTTTGTAAGAATTCTAAACGAAGATCTTGTGACTTATATTGCAGATTGGAGAGAACAAAACAGAATTAGAGGAGGAGCAGCTTAATGGCAGTTTATAAGGATAAATGGAATGGTTATAACGGCGACACATGGCGTGTCGCCTGCTACTACAAAGATTGGCAAGGAAAACGTGTGAAGCATGAAAAAAGAGGGTTTGCTACCAAGAAAGAGGCACAAGCATATGAACATGAATATCTAGCTAAGAAGACGAAGGATATCAATATGGGTTTTGGGACATTTATTGATATTTATCTATCGGATATGAGACCGCAGCTGAAAGAAAGTACTATGGCAAATAAGGAACATATCATAGAGACGCATATCAGAAAATACTTCGAGAATAAGAGCTTATCAGGTATTAGTTCTACAGACATTTTACAATGGCAAAATGAGCTTCTTGGCAAGCGAGATGATAATGGTAAAGGTTACTCGCAGACTTATCTTAGATCTGTAAATAACCAATTAAATGCCATATTTAACCATGCATACAGATACTACGATTTACCAAAGAATCCATGTTTTTCAAATAAGAAGATGGGAAAGTCAAAAACAAAGGAAATGCTTTTCTGGACGTTAGATGAGTATACACAGTTTTCTGAGGCGATGAAGAAAAAGCCGGTTTCCTATTATGCTTTTCAAATTCTTTATTGGACGGGAATCAGATGTGGTGAACTTCTTGCATTAACAAAAGCGGATTTTGATTTTGAAAGAAAGGTTATGAAGGTAACTAAAAATTATCAAGTAGTTAAAGGACAAGCATTAATCACAACTCCAAAAACTGAGAAAAGTATCAGACAGATTGATTTACCGGATTTCTTGTGTGAGGAAATGAAGGATTATATTGATTCACTTTATAAGGTCGATGATGATACCAGGCTATTTGAAATAACAAAGAGCTATCTTCATCATGAGATGGATCGTGGTTGCAAAGAAACGGGAGTAAAGAGGATTAGAGTTCATGATTTAAGACATTCAAGTTGTGCGCTTCTTATTAATCTTGGCTATTCTCCGGTACAGATTGCAGAACGTCTAGGACATGAAAGTGTGACTATCACGGAGCGATATTCACATCTATATCCATCAGTGCAGAGAAATATGGCGGATACCTTAGACAAAGCATTTAAGGCAGAAAGCGAGGAAAACAATGGATAAGATTTATCGAAGAGAAACGCAGCTTGGTGGAACACCTAAAAAGAAGAAAAATGAAAAGAATCGGAAACGAAATGTGATCATGAATTTTAGGGTTTCACCTGTGGAAAAAGAAGCAATAGATGCTCGTATAGCAATGACAGGGCTATCAAAATCAGATTTCTTTATTGAGAGCTGTATGTATCAGAAAATTTTAGTGCATGGCAATATAAGAACATTTACAGAAATGAAAAATAGGATGGAAGAGATTGCGGCAGATATAGATAGAAATCCTAAATTAGAAGATTTGGATGATGAAAAGGCAATGCTCTTAAAAACAATTTTGGAAATTTTAGATAGTAGATTTGGAGAGGAGAAATAGCTTATGGCAACAACAAAATCATATGATGAAAGAATTGCAGACATTCAAAAGCGTCAGGAGCAACTGAAAGCTCAGGAAAAGGCATTAAAGAAAAGACAGTCGGAAGAAATGCGAAAGAAACGCACCAGAAGATTGATTGAACTTGGTGGAATTGTTGAGTCTGTATTAGGTAGAGAAACAGTGGATGAGGATAAGATGCGATTCCTTAATTTCTTAAAGAAGCAGGAAGCTAATGGAAATTATTTTACAAAGGCGATGAACATAGGCATCACTACGGAAGATGAAGTGAAGGAGTAACCCATAAGCTTTGGGTATTCCCTTAGGTACTAAGGGCGCACTTATATGTGGGCGTAGCCCACATACCAGCGCGCTCTCCGAGGGGGCTTATGCAGCCGGCACAAAAGGTGAGCAGAAAGGAAGGTGATGACATGGCTATTTATCATTGTTCTATAAAAATAATAAGTCGAGCAGGTGGCAGATCTGCAGTAGCATCTGCAGCTTATCGCTCCGGAGAAAAACTGTATAACGATGAAACCGGACTTACACACGATTTTACAAGAAAGGGCGGAGTATTTATGAATGAGATTTTATTGCCCCAAAATGCTCCAGAGAGATTTTTGAACCGTGAAGTTTTGTGGAATGAAGTACAACAAATTGAGAAACGTTCAGATGCGCAGTTTGCAAGAGAAGTAGAAGTAGCCCTTCCAACAGAGATGTCACGTGAAGAGCAAATAGAGTGTGTGCGTGGGTTTATTATGGAGAACTTTGTATCAAAAGGTATGATTGCTGATTGGGCACTTCATGATAAAAATGATGGGAATCCTCATGCTCATATTATGCTGACGATTCGTGGAATGGATGAAAATGCGAAGTGGATACAAAAACAAAAGACAGTTTTTGCAAATGCTTTGGATGAGAAAGGAAGGGTAATTTATAATCCAGACTTACCGAGCTATGATTCTAAAAATCGTGAAGCAACATCTAAGTATAGAATTCCGCAGCTTGATGAAAACGGAAATCAGAAGACAAGGGTACGAGAAGGTAAGGGGACGGAATACCTTTGGTGTAAGATTTCTATTCCTGCAAATGATTGGAATGACAGAGCAAATGCAGAAATCTGGAGGGAGTCCTGGGCAAAGCATTGTAATAAATATTTGGATGCAGAGCACCAGATTGATCATCGTAGTTATAAACGTCAGGGAATAGACAAGGAGCCGACAATTCATGAAGGGGTTACAGCCAGATTGATGGAGAAGGATGGAAAGATATCAGATCGTTGTCAGCAGAACCGTGAGATTAAAGCGAGAAATTCTTTGATGGAGCAGATGAAAAATTTGGCATCAGAGTTAACGCAATTATTGTTGGAGAAAGCGAGGGGAATATATGGACGATTTAAAGAATTTACAGGACATTATGGAAATGTTAAAGGCACAGGAAGAAATGATGAACATCTTGGAAAGCCAGCAGTGCGAAATAGGAAAATTGCAAATGGAGAATCGGAGCTTGAAGGAACAACTGGAAGAATCCATGGACTTAAGCGAGCAGCTGACTTCACAGAATCAGAAATTGCAGAAACAGATAGACAAATTGAAGAACTTACAAAAATAAAAAAAGAAAAGGAGGATGAACGTAATGAGCGACTTAGAAAACTTAAAAGACGAAGAGCTTCTCTTAATGCTGGAGGAGACGATGGACAAGGCAGAACTACTTCAAAATCAGAACTCAGAAGCACAGCAGACGATATTGAATCTTTCATCAGAAGTCTCGATGCTAAAGAAAGAACTTCAGAAGAAAAGCGAGATGATAGTATCTCTAAACGAGAAAATAGAGAAATACTCCGAGAGCGATCTCGTATTGAAGAAGAACGAAGAATTAAAGAGCGAGAACGAGAGCTTGAAGCTGAGCGAGAAAAGAACAAAAGAAAAAGCAGAAGCCGAGGTCAAAGCCGCTAAAGCTAATGCACAAAAAGCTATAGAAGACGCAGAGACCAGAGCTCAAAAGGTAATTGGAGATTTAGCGGATAGAGAATCAAAAGTCTCTATTCGCGAATCAAAAATAGAGTGGGAAGTAGGGCAACGTGCTGGAAAAATCGTTCGTGAGTTTGAACAGAAGTTATGGAAGAATCATGAGGAGAAGCAAAAGCAATTATCTAAGAAGTATGAGGCTATGACAATTAAATATAAGAGTGTGATGTATGCTTCGCTTTTGTATGGGATTATTACAACGTTAATAACAGCGATACAGTCTGAAACGATACAAACGGATCTTATAAGAGCAGTTCAAATGCTTGGACAGGGAACGGAGATGCTTTTTTTACGATGAATGAAGCAATTAAAACGATTGCAGGTATTACAAGTTATATTCCTAATGAATTTTTGGCTATAGTTGTTTACTGGGTAATAATTGTGTTTTTATCTGTGGCTATGCTAGGAATATTGGGGATAGGTTTATTTATTGTAGGAAGAAAATATTATAACTTTTTCATCGAATATCAAAAGGATGAATTGACAGTGTTTGTGTGTTTAATGGATTTGGCCCTTATGGTCTTTGCAGATAAGCTAATGAAGACAATTATTCCGGTAAATATAGTAATTATAGGAATCGTAATATTTTGTATTTATTCTGCACTACGTGGTGTCATTGAAATGAAGGATAAGGATGCTCAATATAAGTTAGTATCTGGTGTTATTGTTAGTTTTATTGGAGTTGGAGTAACTGCGCTGTTGATTCACATGATTGGTGTATGGGTAATTCTTGTGTTGCCAATTGCAGGATTATTTCTACTTAATGATTAAAGCGTACGACTTGAAAGATAAAAAATAATCGTTAAATTGTGAAAAAATTCTTATGAGAAACCGTGTATTGTGATACAATATAATAAATACACAAAGACTAAAGGCCTGTGAGAAAAAACTAAAGCTTATTGTAAGAATAGCCGATATATACTTTGTTAAAGTTGGATGAAAGGGGAGTTGACAGCCATGCAAACAATGTTACAATCTTGCAGAGCAGAGCAGAGCAGAGCAGAGCAGAGCAGAGCAGAGCAGAGCAGAGCAGAGGCTAGTTGCGGTCTTTTTTCTGATAAAATTATATACGATGATGGATAACCGTCGGATTGATGAGACAGATATGTCTTGTTAAGCTCGGCGGTTTTTTATTTTGGAAAAATTAAACTCAAGGAGGATATCATATGATGAAAAAAAAGAAAGCAGGAAGAGTGTTGCTCAGCTTTTTGCTCACGCTGGCGATGGTTATAGGATTTATGCCAGGGATGTGTATGACTGCGCATGCGGATAATACCGAGGAACTGCTAACCACCCTCACCTTCGGAGGTAGCTCTACCTACAGTGAAACTAAAAGTGGAGTAGTTAGTGTTACTGCTACAAACGTTACGTCGTACAGTGATGCGTATGG